>Ga0181523_10000036_pt1 | contig 123722 bp, 86 predicted proteins | sample PEATcosm2014_Bin_43_FD_119752 | JGI IMG/M metagenome (GOLD analysis project Ga0181523, IMG submission 119752) | Peatland microbial communities from MTU Mesocosm Facility, Houghton, MI, USA - PEATcosm2014_Bin05_30_metaG | ecosystem: Environmental > Terrestrial > Soil > Wetlands > Peat | place...
CCGAGTGCGTCGAATTCTACGAGGGCGCCTTCGACGCCGGCAACCCCCGCAAGGGCGGGCAGTTCCGCACCATCGAGGAGAGGAAGAACGACGGGACGCCCGAGGACGCGCTGCGCCACGACCCCTCCGACGAGCTCGCGGCGTTTCGCCTGGCGTCCCTTCCCTGGCCCGGGGTCTTCGGAGTCTTCTTCGAGTCGAACCGGCCTACGAAGAACCGCCTCGAGGCCGACCTGATTGCAAAGGCGCGAGAGAGGAGCAAGGGCGCCCCGGATCTCGACCTGCTCCAGTCCTCGTTCCGGCGCCTGCGCTAAGGCGCCCGGCGCCCCCGCGCACCCGGGGCATCGACACCCGTGAAGCTGCACGACGCGAAGGCCGCCCTGCGCTTCGGCCAGCCGCTCCTGAAGGCACGCGGCGCGGTGATCCTCATCCACGGCCGCGGCTCGTCGCCGCAGGACATCGCCGGCCTGGCCGACATCCTCCCGGACGCGGGCCTGGCCTTTCTCGCGCCAGCTGCGGAGGGCGGCACGTGGTACCCGCAGAGGTTTTTCGCGCCGCTCGAAAGCAACGAGCCGTGGCTTTCGAGCGCCCTCGGGGTGGTCGGCCAGCTTGCGGCCGAGGCAGCGGCCGCGGGCGTCGCGCCGGAGCGGATCGGCCTAGCCGGGTTCTCGCAGGGCGCCTGCCTGGCGCTCGAGTACGCAGCCCGCCATCCCGCGCGCTACGGATTCGTCGCGGGCCTGAGCGGCGCGCTCATAGGGCCGCCCGGCACGCCGCGCCCGCCCGGGAGCCTGCGCGGCACGCCGGTGCTCCTGGGATGCGCCGAGCTCGACGCCCATATCCCCATCGGGTTCGTCGAGGAGAGCGCGGAGGCGTTCGCGCGCCTGGGCGCCGAAGTGACCACGCGCATCTTTCCCGGGGCCTCCCACATGGTGTACCCCGAGGAGATCGAGTGGCTGCGCCAGCGCGCGCTCATGGTCCCTGCGGGCCGGCGCACGCCGGGCTGACAGGGGCCCGCCGCCCCGCGCGTCGGGTCAGAGCAGCGGGTCGTTGACCTTCGGGTCGGCCACCAGGGCCTTGAAGCGCGGATCGTCGCGCAGCGGACGGAACTCGACCCGGGTCGAGTACACGTTGAGCCCGAACGGCACCCTCAGCAGGCGCCCAACCTCCGCCAAGGCCCTGTCCTTCTCGCCGGCCCAGGCGAGCGCGAGGGCGCACGTGGCCGAATTCGACGGCCCGACAATCGCATCCTTGGACTCGGGCATGAGCTCGGCGGCCTTCTGCACGCAGCGCAGCGTCTCGCCCCTTTCGCCGAGCAGCCCGTGCGCCAGCGCAAGCTGGGCCCAGATGATCGAGCTGTCCGGCTGGCGCTCGAGCTCCGCTTTCAGGAGGCCCATCGCGTGGGCGGCGCCGGCGCGGGCGGCACGCATGTCGCCGGCCTCGGCGAAGTTCTCCGCCGCGTTGTTCTCCTGGCTCCAGCCGGGGTCGTCCGGGTTGCCGTCGTAAAAGGGCTGCTCGCGGTAGATCCGGTTGAACTCGGCCCAGTCGCCGCACAGCCCCGCGTTCAGGCTCTGGAAGTAAAGGTGCTTCGCGCGGTCCGCCGGTTCGACCGTGCGCTGCGCAAACGCCCGGATCCCGTCCGTCGATCCGTGCGCAAGGTAGGGGATCTGGCTGACGAGCCAGGCGCCCTCCAGGTTCTTCGGGTGCGTGTCCACAAAGGCCTGGAGCACCGCCTGGGCCTCCTCGTAGAGGTGCACGGCCGCGAGGGACTCGGAGAAGATCCCTACGTACCTGCTGTTTGTCGGGTCGAACTTGAGCCCCCGCCGAAGGTTCGGCACCGCGTCGGCAAAACGGCCCTCACGGCGCTGGATGAGCCCGAGCGAGTAGAACGTGACTGGGTCGTTCGGCCGAAGCATCGCCAGGCGCATGTACTGCTCGGTCGCTCGGGCATAATCCCGGTAGCTGTAGTAGTAGAAGTCGCCGAGGCCCTCGATGACGGCAGGGTCGTCCGGCGCCAGGCGGACGGCGGTGTCGATAGCCTCCTTGGCCGCGCGCAGCTGCTTGTCCGTATGCTCGAGGTTGAAGTAGACGAGCGCCCGCTGCGACCCGAGCTCGGCCCACGCAACGGCGAAGCCCGGATCGAGTCTTACGGCTTCCTCGAAGAGCGAGATCGCCGACTCGGTCGAGTTCATCTGGGTCGAATAGAAGCGGAACTGCCGGCCCTTGAGGTAGGCGTCGTACGCGGCGGCATTCTCGGTCGGGCGCCGGGCGAGGAGGACCTTTGTCTCAGGCGAGAGCACCGCCTGCAGGGCCTGCGCGATCGCCTGCGCGAGCTCGCCCTGGATCGCGAATATGTCGGTCAGGTCGCGGTCAAACGACTTGGCCCACACGTGCTCGTCGGTGCGCGCGTCGATCAACTGGCCGGTGACCCGGACCTTGTTTCCCTCGCGCCGGACGCTTCCCTCAAGCACGTAAGCCACGCCGAGCTCGCGCCCGATCTGCTTGATGGACTTGGTCGTCCCGCGATACTGCATGACAGATGTCCGGGAGACCAGGTGGAGGTCGCGGATGAACGATAGGTTTGTCAGCACGTCCTCGTGGACCCCGTCCGTGAAGAACGAGTTCTGCTTGTCCTCGCTCATGTTATCGAACGGAAGGACGGCGATCGACTTGGGGTCGACGGCCTGGTCCCGGGCGGCACCCGGCGCCGTCGGGGCACGCCTCGACATGACCATGGCGGCGAGCGCGGCCAAGGCGACGGCCGCGACGGCAGCGGCGACAGCCCAGGGCCGGACCGGCGAAGGGCGCCGCCCATGCGCAGCTGGAGCGGCCGGGGCCGGGACGCCGGGTTTTCGCGGCGCCTCCAACATGCGCTTTACCTGCTCGACGAACTGCGGCGTCGGGAGCGAGCCGGGGAGCCGGATCCACTGGACCCGCAGGAACTCCGCCGGCGCGACGGCGGCGCTCTCGGGGGTCGCGTCAACGACGACGGGGGCCAGGAAGGGTACGCCCTCGGCCATCAGGTGGGTGCGCTCGACCGCAAGCTTCCATTCCAGCCGGAAATAGCCCTCGCCGCGCGACTGCGTGCGCTCCGACACGATCGGCATGAAAATCGCGCACTCCCTGATCTGCTTGCGGATCTTCTGGTCCCACACGTCCCCGCCGCGGAGCTCGCTCTGGTCGAACCACACCTCCACACCGTAGCTGCGCAGTGCATCCGCAATGCGTTGTGCCGCAGGGGTATCCTCGCGCGCGTAACTGAGGAATACCGCGCGGGGAGGCGGCCCGCCGTCTGCATTCGGATTGGCGCTGGACATCAGCGGCCGCAGGATAGGGCGAGCCACCGGCCAATCCAGCCAATAAAAAGGCGGCGCCCGGCCGGGGGTTCCGCGGCTTCGGCGCCTTGGACGTTGACAGGTGGAGGCGCCCGACGGTCACACTGAGGGCAGGCATGACCCCCACCTCAGAGATACCCCTGTTCCACGTCGTGGGGTTTTCGGGACACCGGCAGATCATCGACCCCGATGGGCTGGGCAAGGCGATCACAGCGGCCCTCGAGTCCCTCCGGCGCCAGGCGCCCGGCGAATGGCTCGGCCTCTCGTCCGCCGCGGAAGGCGGCGACCAGCTGTTTATCGACCAGGTCCGGGCCCTCGGGATATCGTGGCACGCCATCCTGCCCCTGCCCAAGGCGGAGTTCGCCAAGGACTTCTCCAAGGAGGAATGGGCGCGCGTGGAGCGGACCCTAGACGGGGCCGAGCATGTGCGGGTCATAACCGAGAACGGGTCGCGGGAGGACGCATATCTCGATTGCGGGATGGCCACGGTGGACGGGTCCGACGTCCTGCTCGCCGTGTGGGACGGCGAGCCCGCCCGGGGACGGGGGGGCACGGGCGACGTGGTGGCGTATGCAAAGTCGCTCGGCAGGCCGCTGATCCTCATCGATGCGAACACGCTCAAGGTCACCCTCGAGAACCTCAAGAAGCTGGAGAGGATCGACTCGAGCCTCGCCGCCCTCAACCGGCTGCCGGTGTCGCTTGCCGGCAAGGCCGAGAACCCGTTCAAGGCGCCGGGCTCCATCTTCGCGTTCCAACAGAAGTGCGACCACGCGGCGAGCCGCGGCGCGCCCGAGTTCCGGCGCCTGATCGTCCTGACGGTCCTCCTCCACGTCGCGGCCACCCTGGTCGCGGCCGCGGGGCTTGCGTACGACCTGCACTTCGCCGTCGTGCCCTGGCTGAAGCTGGCCTGCCTGATGGGCGCCCTGAGCGTCGCGCTGCTCCTTCGCCACAACCACCATTCGCACCACAACTGGGTGCGCTGCCGGCTCGCAGCCGAGTTCTGCCGCTCGCTGCTTGCCACCTGGGGCCTGCCCCGCGCGGCGCCCCTTTTCGAGGACCTGGACCTGCCCGAGGTCCGCGGCCTCTCCCGGGCGCTTCACATCCTGCACAGCCGATCGGCCACCTCGCAGCCGGTCCCGATCGAGGAGTTCCGAAGCACGTACCTCGAGAAGCGAATAGACGACCAGCTCGCATATTACCGGCGCCAGGAGGGCCGCGCCCTGCCGATGTTCAGCCGCCTTAAGGCCGGGTTCTGGGTCGCGACGATCCTGGCGATCGCCTGCACACTGGCCTACGCCGTCTGCCACTCCGCGCACTACGAGGTGCCCGAGTGGACGGTGACGACCGTGTTCTACTTCCTTCCGATCACCCTGCCCATCATCGCGGCCGCGTTCATCTCGCTGATCTCGATCAACGACCTCCAGCGCCGCGTCGCGAGGTACCGGGAGATGCAGGTCATTCTTGAGGAGTCGCGCAAGCGCGTGGCCTTCTGCCAGACCTGGAACAGCCTCGAGCGGGTTGTGCTCAAGACCGAGCGCGCGCTCCTCCAGGAGGTCATCGAATGGCACTCGTTGACGAGCTTTGCGGAATCCCACTGAGGAGGGTGCGCGAGGGGGCGAGGCCGGCGGTTGACGTCCCTTTCCGCCCGATCAGAATCCGGCCAAGCCCATGAAGACATCCCTACGGCTCCTCCTTGCGGCCGCTTTCGGGCTGGGCCTAGCAGGCCTCGCCGGCGCAGCCGACATCTCCGGCAAATGGCGGTCGGAGTTCGACTCGCAGGTCGGCGTCCAGAAGTACGTGTTCACGTTCGTCCTCGACGGCGAGAAGCTTACCGGCACGGCCGCCGGCGAGCGCAGCGGCGACAAGACCTCGGTCGCGATCCAGCAGGGCAGGGTCACCAAGGACGGCATCTACTTCGTCGAGAACCTGAATTTCCAGGGGCAGGACCTCGTGATCGAGTACACAGGGAAAATGGCGGGCGACAACGAGATCAGCTTCACGCGCAAGGTCGGCGACTTCGCCACGGAGGAGATCGTGGCAAAGCGGATCCAGGAGAAGTAGCCCCGCCCGGGCCTTTTCGGGGCCCGCACTCCCTTCGCCGATCCCCGGGAATCGGCCGTCGGCGGCCCCTGCCGCCGCATGGGTTGTACCCGGGATTGGATTAGCGGGGTCCGCCGCACAGTGGCGATGGGAGAAGGTTGGCTTGACATGTCATCTAATGCGAGTGATACCCATTCTCACTAGAATCATATTTTAGCCAATGCGCATCAATAGCTTGATGGTCATATGTTTAATGACCCTGTCCAACGGATCAGCAGATACTGACGTCAATGCGAAAGTCTTCGAGATTCGGTTCGAGAACCACAGATTCGCACCCCAGACGCTGACCGTCGCCGCCAACACGCCGCTCGAGATTAGGGTCGTCAACCTGAGCCGCGAGAGGATCGAATTCGAGAGCTTCAAGCTCAACCGCGAGAAGGTTGTCGAGCCCGGCGCCACCGTGACCGTGAAGCTGCCGGCCCTTCGCGCGGGTGCCTACGACTTCTTCGACGACTTCCACCCGGATGTCCCCGAGGGTGCAATCATCGCAAAGTGACGCGCCGCCGATGCTCCGCCCATTGAACGCCGCCTCGCTCGGCTGCCTCGCTCTGCTCGGCGCCGCAACCGCGCTCCCGTGCGCGGCGCAGGTCGACCCCTGGGAATTCGAGGTCTATCCCTATTCGACGACGCCGAGGGGCATGGCGGAGTTTGAGACCGACAACGCGGTGGTGGTCGACGGGCACCCGGCCGGAGGCGAGGGCACTTCCAGCGGCACCGTCCGCAGCCAGGGGATGCTGTACGACTCGTACGAGATCACCTACGGGCTCACGGACCGGATCGAGGCCGCGGTCTACCTCAACATGGCGCAGCCGGAGGGCTCCGGGCTCCAGTGGGCAGGCGACAACCTCCGGCTTCGCGGCAGGCTCTTCGACCAGGAAACCCTTCCCGTGGATGTCGGATGGTACCTCGAGCTTGAATGGCACAAGGTCCCGCAGTTCGACGACGCAACCCGCGAACTCGAGTTCCGGCCGATCCTGGAGAAGGACATCGGCCGCCTCTCCATCATGGCCAACCCGAAGTTCGAGAAGGTCCTCGCCGGGGCCGGCCATGACGACGGGGTCGAGTTCGGCTACGCCGCCGGCGTGCACTACCGGTGGGCGCGGAGCCTGTCCCCGGGCGTGGAGTTCTACGGCGGCTCGGGGCTTATCGACCGCCTCGACCCTGCAGCCCAGCAATCGCACTACGTGTTCCCGGTCGTCTGGGGCGAACTGCCCCGCGGCCTCGAGTACAACTTTGGCGTCGGCTACGGCCTCACCCGGAACTCGGACCACTTCATCGTGAAGTTCAACCTGGAGCTCGAGCGGTTCGTCGGCGCGATGCTCAAGGCGTCGCCGGACCGGGGCTGGATCTTCTAGGCGGGGCGGGCCCACCCTGCCCCCTCCTCAGAGCTCCCGCAGCGCGGTGGCGATCGGCTGGCGAGCGGCGCGGAGCGCGGGCAGGAGGCCGCCTATCGCGCCGATCAGGGTCGCAAGCAGCACGCCCTGGAGCAGCAGCTGCGGTGTCACCGAGAGGGCGAACGTCACCTGGCTGAAGCTCTGCCAGTTCATCGTCGCCGTGTGGAAGCCGTTGAAGGCGACGTAGGAAAGCCCGGCCCCGATCGCCCCGCCGAGTAGCGCCAGCGCGATGGACTCCAGCATGACGGAGACGACCACCGCGCCGCCGCCGAATCCGAGCGCCCGCAGCGTCGCGATCTCGCGGTTGCGCGCCGAAACCGAGCTGTACATCGTGTTGAGCGCGCCGAACGCGGCGCCGATCGCCATGAGGGACGCGATCAGGTAGCCGAGGGTCGTGACGAGCCTCGTCACCGCCTCGGAATGCTCGGCGTAGTAGTCGGTCTGCCGGAGCACCTGCGCGCTCAGCCGGGGGTCGGCGGTGAGGTTGTCCTTGAACTCCTTGAACGCCTCCGCCGACTTCAGCTTGACGAAGACCGATTGGAAGCTGTCGCCGCGGTTGTACGCCGCCTGAAGGACCGCCGCGTCCGACCAGATCTCCGACTCGGCGGCGCCGCCCCCGGCCGAGAAGACCCCGACGACAGGCCAGCTATAGCGGCCGACCTTGATCTTGTCGCCGACCTGCAGGCCCGCGAACTCGCGGGCCGCGCCAATCCCGACGATCACCTCGTCCTTGCCCCACTCGAACATGCGCCCGTTGACGATCTTCAGCCCCTCGCGCACCTGGACCGCGGGCCGCTCGACGCCGCGCAGCGGCACGTTGACGTCGGTGCCGGTCGATATCTTGGGCAGGTTGATGATGACGAAGAGCTCGGCGGATGCGAGCGGCCCGCCCTGGGACTGGGCCACGCCCGGCGCCTGGGCGATGATGCGCGTGCTGCCGCGGGACAGGCCGCTCACCATCTCGCTGTCCGCGCCGCTGCGAAGGACCAGCGCCTCGTCGGGCGAGCCCGAGGCGGCCATCGCCCGGCGGAACCCGGTCGCGATCGACAGGACGCCGACAAGCACCGCGACGACGCCCGCGATGCCGATCACCGCCGCCGCCACCGAGCCGCGCCGCTGAGGCATGCTCAGGATGCCGAACTCCGTGACGGCGCCTACCTGCGAGAGCCAGTTGAGCGGGCCGGCCATGTCAGATCCTCCTCAGGGAGTCCGCCACCCGCAGGCGCATCGCCTGCATGGCCGGGAAGAACCCCGTGACAAGCCCGAGCGCCACGCTGATGCCGAGGCCCGTGGCCAGGTCGCCCGCCGGGAAGAAGAAGAGCGGCAGCAGGCCGCCCGTCGGGTCGCCCCGCGACGTCAGCAGCCACGCCACCCCGAGGCCGACCACGCCCCCCAGGAGGGAAAGCACGCAGGACTCGACGAGCACCAGGCCCAGGACCTGGCCGTTGGTGAAGCCGATCGCCTTCAGCACGCCGAGCTCCCCGGTGCGCTCGCGCACCGATTGGGAGATCGTGTTGCCCGTGACGAGGAGGATCGTGAAGAACACCGCCCCGAGGATCGAGGCGGTGATGAAGGCGATGTCGCCGATCTGCTTGGCCCAGGCCTGGACGAAGGCGCCCTCCGCCTCGGTCTTTGTCTCGGCGGAGGAGTTCTCGAACTCCGCGTCCACGAGGTTGGCCACCTGCGCAGCCTTGGACGTGTCCAGCACGCGGATCGTGTACCAGCCGACCGAGCCGGTCCCCCCGCGCCGCGCCTCGTCGAAGTAGTCGTAGCGGAAGAAGAGCGGCGTCGTGTCCGTATTCTTGTCGCGGCCGTCGTAGATGCCGACGATGTCGAATTCCCAGAGGAAGCTGCCGTCCTTCTTCGCCCAGATCGTCGACTGTATCGGGACCTTGTCCCCCACCTTCCAGCCGAACCGCTCGGCGGTCTTGCGACCCACGACGGCGCCCGTGCGCGTCTGGAGCCACGCCTGCCTCGCCGCCGCCGGCAGGATCATCTCGGGGTGCATGTCCAGGAACTCCTCGGGGACGACCGGATTCTGCATGAAGAAGTTCTTCGGGTCCTGGTAGATGCCGCCGAACCAGGTCTGGTGGGTGGCGGCGGCCACGCCCGGGATCTTCTCCATGCGCCTCTGGTAGTCTATCGGCAGCATCTGGATGATGGAGACCTTGTGGCGCACGATCAGGCGGTTCGCCCCCTCCAGGCTGACGCCGCCCGTCAGGGCCTGCCTGATCGCCGAGAGGAATCCGAACAGCACGAACGCGACGACGATCGAGAGCAGCGTGAGGACCGTGCGGGTCTTCTTCCGCCGCAGGTTGCCCCAGACAAGGTGCATGTACTTCATGGGAGGACGGGGCGGGGGCGCCGTGTCAGGTCTGCGGCTCGCGGGTGAGCTGGCCCTTGTTCAGGTACACGGTCCGCGACGCCCGGGCCGAGGCGTGCGGGTCGTGGGTGACCATGATGATGGTCTTGCCGTGCTCCCTGTTGAGCGCCTGCAGCAGGTTCAGGATCTCGTCGCCCGCCTTGCGGTCGAGGTCGCCGGTCGGCTCGTCGCACAGGAGCAGGGTCGGGTCCGTCACGATGCCCCGGGCGATCCCCACGCGCTGCTGCTCGCCGCCCGAGAGCTGCCTCGGATAGTGCTGCGCGCGGTTCCGGAGCCCGACGGCCTCGAGAGCCGTCTCCACGTGCCTTCTGCGCTCGGACCTCGACAGGTGGGTGAGCAGCAGCGGCAGCTCGACGTTTCGCTCCGCGGTGAGCACGGGCAGGAGGTTGTAGAGCTGAAACACGAAGCCGATGTGGCGCGCGCGCCAGGCCGCCAGCCGGTGGTCCGTCAGCTGGTCGACGCGCTCCCCCGCGATCGTCACCGACCCGCGGGTCGGGTGGTCCAGCCCGCCGATCAGGTTGAGAAGCGTGCTCTTGCCCGAGCCCGAGGGGCCCATCAGCGCCAGGAATTCCCCTGCGGGCACCTGCAGGTGAAGGTCCTTGAGCACCTGGATGTCCTCGGACCCCCGGTGAAAGACCTTCTCGACTCCGTTGACGTCCACCAACGCGCCGGCCGCGCCTGATTCACTCATGGTTTTCCCTCCCTCACAGTTGTTCCGTCCGCCAAATCCTTCGGCCCGTCGACGACGACGCGCTCGCCCGCGGCCAGCCCCGCGCTGAGCGCCGCCTCGTCATCCGTCGAGCCCGCCACCGTCACGGCGCGGCGCTCCGCCCGCCCGTCCCGGACGACCATGACGACGTCGCGCCCCCCGTCCTGGCGCACCGCCGACTTGGGCACGACGACGGCCCTCGCCGCCGGAGCGTTCGCCACCCCCACCTCCCGGAACGCCACCTTTACGCCCATCTCGGGGAGGATGCGGGGGTCCAGCTTGTCGAAGCCGACCCGCACCTTCACGGTGGATTTCTGGCGGTCGGCCGTCGGGATGATCGCGATCACCTTGCACGGGATCTTCCAGTCCGGGTAGGCGTCGAGCGTCGCCTCCACGGGCTGGTCGGGCTCGACGCGGTTTATATAGGCCTCGTTGACGTCGATCTCGATCTCGCGCGACTCCATGTCGACGACCGTGCAGATCCCGGTGCGCGTGAAGCCGCCCCCCGCCGACACGGGCGAGATCATCTCCCCCGGCTGGGCGTCCTTGGTCGTGACTACCCCGTCGAAAGGCGCCCGCAGGACCGTGTCCTCAAGCTGCTGCTGCCAGATCGCCACCGTGCGCTCGGCCACGGTCACGTCCCTGGCCTGCTGGCCGAGGCGCGCCTTGTACGCCAGCGCGTCGGCCTTCGCGTGGTCGTAGTCCGCCTGGGCCACGACGTTCTTCTCGATGAGCTCCGACTGGCGCCGCAGGTCCTGCTCGGCCTCCGTGAGGCGCACCTGCGTCTCCGCGAGGGCCGTGCGGGACGACTCCAGCTGGGCGCGGGCCAGCTGCAGGCTCGCCGCGACGTTCGTGTCGTCCAGCCTGGCGAGGACCTGGCCCTCCTTGACCCTGAGGCCCTCCTCGATGAGCACCTCCGTCACCTTGCCCGTGATCTTCGAGGAAATCGTGGCCTGCCGGCGGGCCGTGACGTAGCCCGAGGCGTTGAGCACGGTGCGATCGCCGCCGGAGGCCGCCTCCTCGCGCGCGGCCTCGGTGCGCACCTCGACGGCCTTCGGCCGCGTCGACCACCAGACCGCCGCCGCCGCCACGGCCGCGGCCGCCAAGACGACGGCCACCGGCAGGGCCCGCCTGGGCGGGCCTGGATCCGCGCCTCGCTCGATCCGCAGGGCATCCAACGCGGCCTTTGTTGGGCTCATACTCGGTCGGGAGTCAACGCGGCGTCGTTTGCAGGGTCAATGGCGCATTGGCGCGGCGGCGGCCGCGGCGGCCGTCATGCGGCGCGATTTCGCCGGCGGGGCCGGCCGGACCGGCCCGCGCCCATGGCGGACGGGCGCCGATTCAGCGCCCGACCTGCCTGTTGAACGCCGCGATCAGCCGCTCGAAGTGGGCGGCCTCCTCCTCGAACATCGTCCGCCAATAACCGGGATCCCACTGCGCGTTGAGCTCCTCGGACGTCCTGCCCTGCTGCTCGACCCACGTGAAGTACTTCAGGTTGTGGATGGCCTTGCGCTCCGGGTAGCTCAGCTCTCTGAAGTGATCGGTCGACTGGTGCGCGATGCAGCCGGCGAAATCGGCGATTGCATCCTTGGGCGCGTAGGCGCCGTGCTGGGTGCGAAGCTCCGCCAGCCGCGACCGGTAGAGGCTCATCGAGTCCGTGAACACCGTGAAAATCACGTCGCTCTCGCCGAACTCGAAGTACTTGGCGGCCTTGATCGCCGCCAGGAGATTGCACACGCCGGAGATGCCAATGAGCGCGAGCCCGCCCAGCTCTCTCCGCGCCACGCCCAGCGACGCAAGGTGCACCCGCCCGGCGGGCTCGTTGAACAGGCGCACGATCCTCATGCAGTCCTCGTCGTCGATCGCGGCGACGGCGTCCGTGTTGCGCACGTTGTGCACCCACGGCACGTGCTTGTCGCCGATGCCCTCGATCCGGTGCGCGCCGAAGCCGTTCTGGAGCAGCGTCGGGCACTGGAGCGCCTCGGCCGCCACGATCTTGAGGCCCGGGTTCGCCCGCTTCAGGAAGTCCCCGGCGGCGATCGTCCCGGCCGAGCCCGTCGCCGAGACGTAGGCGGCTGCCCGGAGCCGGCGCCCGTCGAGGCCCGCCAGCGCCTCCTCGATGGCCGGGCCGGTCACGTTGTAGTGGAAGATGGGGTTCCCGAACTCCTCGAACTGGTTGAAGATCATGTTGGCCGGGTCGCGCTTGAGCTCCCAGCACTTGTCGTAGATCCCCTTCACGTTCGACTCGCAGCCGGGCGTCGCGATGATCGTCGCGCCGATCCGCCTGAGCCAGTCGAAGCGCTCGCGCGACATCTCCTCCGGGAGGATCGCGATCGCCGAGCATCCGAGCAGCGCGCAGTCGAAGGCGCCGCCGCGGCAGAAGTTCCCGGTCGACGGCCACGCGGCCCTGTGGGCCTCCGGGTCGAACTCCCCGCTCACCAGCCGCGGGACCAGGCAGCCGAACGCCGCGCCGACCTTGTGCGCCCCCGTCGGGAAATAGGAGCCGACGAGCCCGACGACCCGCGCCTTCACGCCGGTGATGGCCCTTGGGATCTCCAGGCAGTTGACCCCGCCGTAGCCCCCCGTCCGCACGTCGTTCTTCCAGGTGATGCGGAAGAGGTTCAGGGGGTCGATGTCCGACATGCCGACGCGCCGGAGCCGCGCCCGGATGGACGCCGGGATGAGCGACGGGTCGCGCAGCTGCGCGAAGGTCGGTATGACGATCCCCCTCTCGCGGCAGCGCGCGGCCGTCTTCCGGATCACGTCGCTATGCAACTTCTTGATGATCTTGTACATGTTAGTCCTTTGCCAGCCGCCTGAGCGCGGCCGTGCAATTCTTGACGCGCGCCATGAGGATCATCGCGGCGATGACGAACGGCTTGAATCCCGCCTCGCGGTAGGTCCCTATCCGGTGGCGCTCGAACACGCTTTCCGCGACCTCGCCCTCCGCGCAGCTGACGCCGGAGATGTCCGCCGGTAGGCAGTGCATGTAGAGCGCGCTGCCGGCCCGCGTGAGCCTCATCTTCGCCTCGTCGCACTCCCATCCCTTGAACCTCGCGTTGTTCGCGAGGCACTCCCGCTCGAGCGCCTTGAGTCCCTCCCTGTCCCCCTGCCTCAGGAGCGGCGTGCGCCGCTGCATCACCGAGAAGGGCGCCCAGCTCTTGGGGTAGACGACATCCGCGTCGCGGAAGGCGTCCTCCATGCTGGTCGCCACGGTGAACGTCCCTCCGCTCTTCGCGCTGTTCTGGCGCGCGAGCGCCACGACCTCCGGGATCAGCCCGTAGCCCTCGGGATGGGCGAGCACGACGTTCATCCCGAAGCGCGACATCAGGCCGATGATGCCCTGCGGCACGGACAGCGGCTTGCCGTAACTCGGCGAATACGCCCACGACATCGCGATCTTCCTGCCGCGCAGCGCCTCGAGCGAGCCGAAGTGGGCCTTCAGGGCGAGGAGGTCGGCCACCGATTGCGTCGGGTGGTCTACGTCGCACTGCAGGTTGACGACGGAGGGGCGCTGGTGGAGGACCCCCTTCTCGAAGCCCTCCTGGACCGCGGCCGCGACCTGGCGCATGTAGGCGTTGCCCTCGCCGAGGAACATGTCGTCCCGGATGCCGATGACCTCCGCCAGGAACGAGATCACGTTGGCCGTCTCCCGGACGGTCTCGCCGTGCGCGATCTGCGACTTCCCCTCGTCGAGGTCCGCCAGGCCGAGCCCGAGCGCGTTCACCGCGGAGGCGAAGCTGAAGCGGGTGCGTGTCGAGTTGTCGCGGAAGATCGAGATGGCGAGCCCCGACTCGAAGACACGCAGCGATCTGCCCGCCCGGTGCAGCTCGCTGAGGATTTCGGCTACGAGCAGGAGCGCGCGGATCTCGCTGTCGGTCCTCTCCCAGGTGAGCAGGAAGTCCCTGCCGTGGGTGTCGGTCTCGAGCTTCGCAAGCTGCGCAAGGCTGTCTTGAATCGTCTTCATGCTGAAAGGATGCGGGCGCCGGCGTGCTCGGCCGGGGCCGCGGACTGCGCGGAGGCGTAGTGGGCCGAGGCCTCCTCGATCGCGTCGATGATCTGCTGGTATCCGGTGCAGCGGCAGAGGTTGCCGTTGATCGCCTTGCGTATCTCCTCCCGCGTCGGCCGCGGGTGCCTGAGCAGGAACGCGTGCGCCACGAGGATCATGCCCGGCGTGCAGAAGCCGCACTGGATCGCGCCCCGCTCGACGAAGGCCCGCTGCAGCGGGTGCAGCGCGCCGTCCGCAGCGGCCATGCCCTCGATCGTGAGCACGCGGCGGCCGGCGACATCCTTGACGCGCTTGACGCAGATCTTCGACGGCTCGTCGTCCACGAGGATCGTGCACGCGCCGCATGCGCCGATGTCGCACGCGTTCTTCGCGCCGGTCAGGTCGAGCTCCTCGCGGAGGAACTCGATGAGACGGCGCTCGCCCGCGGAGTCCGCCACCTCGAGGTCGCGCCCGTTGATGTGGAGCCTCATAGGCGGCACTCCTCCTCGGGCAGCTCCTCCGCCGCGGCCGATAGCCTGATCGGAAGCGCAAACTCGCGCTTCCCCGTCGCGTTGAAGACGGCGTTGGCGATCGCCGGCGCGAGGATCTCGTTGGTCGGCTCGCCGATCGCCTTCGCGCCGCTCGGCGACAGGGGATCGGGGTTCTCGACGATGATCGCCGTCATCTCCGGCAGGTCCATCGCGCGCGGGATGCGGTAGCTGTTGAGGTTCAGGTTGGCGATCCGGCCGTCCTTCGACCGGATCTCCTCGTGCAGCGCGTAGCCCGCCGCCATCGCCATTCCGCCGAAAAACTGCCCGCGCACCATCTCGCGGTTCACCGCGCGCCCGACGTCGTGGGCGGCGACGGCGCCTAGCAGCCTCACCTTCCCGGTCCTCTTGTTGACCGTCAGCTCCACCGCCTGGCACCCGTAGACCCACGTGAAATAGGCGTCGCCCTGCCCTGTCTCCTCGTTCCACGAGACGGGCGGGGCCCGGAACACGCCGCACGCGTACGGGACCGACTGCGCCAGGAACATGAGCCTGATCGCCTCCTCGAATCGCATCCTCTCGCCCCCCGCGGGGCCGAGGACCCCGTCGTCCTCGAACCGGACCTCCTGCGCCGGGCAGTGCAGCCGCCCGCAGACCACTCCCGCTATCTTCTGCTTCAGTTCGCGCGCGGCGAGCGTCACCGCCCCGCCCCCCATGATCGTCCCGCGCGACGCCACCGTCGTGCCGCTGTCCGGAACGGTCGACGTCGACGCGCGGCGGTAGCGGACGCGCCCGAGGCTTACGCCGAGCTCCCGGGCGGCGATCAGCAACATCGCGGACTCCGCGCCCTGGCCGTTCTCGTGCACGCCGGCCTCGAGCAGGATGGAGCCGTCGGGCTGCACGCTTATGATCGCCGCGCAGGTGTCGGTCCCCTCGGCGCCGAGGCTCACGCCGCGGTAGCTCATCGCCAGGCCGATCCCGTACAGCTCGTCGCCGGCGGACCTGCCGAACGAGCACCTCGCGAGCTTCTCCTCGTAGCCCGCCTTCCCGATCACCGCGTCGAGCACCTCGCCCATCGCGACCTTGTGGGTGTCGAGCCTCTGGCCGGTGATCGTCACGCTGCCCTGGCGCACCATGTTGCGGCGGCGGAACTCGACGCCGGAGATGCCGACCGCCCTCGCGGCGATCTCCACCATCTGCTCCACGACGAAGTTCATCTGCGGCGAGCCGAAGCCCCGCATCGCGCCCGCGACGGCGTTGTTGGTGTAGACGCCCAGCGTGTCGCAGTGGACGTTCTCCACGACGTAGGGGCCGCAGCACTGCACGGTGGAGCGCCAGGTGACCCAAGGCGTGACCGAGCAATACGCGCCGCCGTCCGCGAGTATCCGGCAGCGCACCGCCGTGATCCGCCCGTCCTTCGTAACGCCCATCTTGTACCTGACCCGGTAGGGGTGGCGCTTGTAGCTCTCGCGGATCGACCAGTCGCGCCGGTACATCATCTTGACCGGCCGGCCGAGTATCCGGGCCGCGAGCGCCGTCCGCGCGCAGACGATCGCCGCCGTGTCGTCCTTGCCGCCGAAGCCCCCTCCCATGGGCGTGCCCACCACCTCTACGCCGGAAAGCGGGACCCCGAGGCAAGCGGCCACGAACCGGCGCGTGCTGAACGGGTGCTGCATGCTGCCGTGGACCTCGATGACGCCGTCGGGCCGCGGCATGCTCACGGCCACCTCGGGCTCCATGTAGGCGTGCTCGACCGACTGCGTGCGGAACTCCTCCTCCAGCACGAAGTCCGCCCGGCGGAGGCCGTCGTCGGCGCTTCCGCGGCGGATGCGGTGCGTGTTGACGAGGTTGGAGCCGTGCTCCTCGTGCACGAGGACCGCCCCCGGGCGCAGCGCCTCCTCGGGGTCCAGCACCGCGGGCAGGCTCTCCGCCTCCACCTTCACGAGCGCGGAGGCGCGGATCGCCAGGTCGCGCGTCTCGGCGACGACCATCGCCACCACGTCGCCGTGGAACCGGATCTTGTCGTCGGCGAACACGCGGTAGTCCCGGATGATCTGGCCGAAGCGGTTCGAGCCGGGGACGTCGCCCGCGGTCAGCACCCTGTGGACTCCCGGAGCGCCCGCGGCCTCCCGCGTGTCGATGCGGATGATCCTCGCGTGGACAAAGTCGGAGTAGACCGGAGCCGCGTGAAGCAGCCGCGCGAACTTGAGGTCGTCTGTGAACTTCGCCGCGCCGGTCACCTTTGCGCGGGCGTCGTTGCGCCAGCCCGTGGAATCCGGCGCGCTCAACGGAGTGCCCCCTCCCCCGCGGCGCGGCGGGCGACGTTCTCGAGCGCCGCGGCGGTCGGCGCGATCGCCTCCGGCATCCGGATTCCCCCGAGCGCCGCATCCACGTCCTTCAGGCCGTGCCCCGTGACGAGGACGACCACCTGGTCGCGCGGCTTCAGGAGCCCCGTGCCCCGCAGCTTGCCGAGGGCCGCCGCAGCGGCCGCTGCGGCCGGCTCGGCGAACACGCCGCTCGCCTCCGCAAGCGTGCGCTGCCCGGCGATGATCTCCCGGTCGCTCACGGTCAGCGACCACCCCCGGCTCGAGAGCACGGCGGCCCGGGCGAGATGGGCGTTCGACGGGACCGAGACCGAGATGGAGTCCGCCACAGTCGCCGGGTTCGCCGCGTCGCGGTAGCGCCCCGTGGAGACGTAGCGGTGGATCGCGCAGGACTTCTCGGCCTGCACGCAGACCAGGCGCGGGAGCCGGGTGATTAGCCCCGCCCTGCGGAGGTCGTCAAACGCCTTGAACACGCCGCCGAGGATCACGCCGTCGCCGGTCGGCACGACGATCGCGAACGGCACGCGCCAACCGTTCTGCTGCCATATCTCAAGCCCGACGGTCTTCTTCCCCTCGATCGTGAGCGGGTGGTAGGCCGTGTTTCGGTTCAGGCCGCCGTGCCTGGCCGTGTACTCGAGCGACAGGCGGAACGCGTCGTCATAGGTGCCCCTGACGGGCACGACGAGCGCCCCGTGGAGGATCATCTGCGCGAGCTTGGCCTTCGGGGCGGACTGCGGCACGAAGATGATCGCCCGCTTTCCGGCGGCGGCGCAGACCGCGGCGAGCGAGCTGGCGGCGTTGCCGGTCGACGCGGTGACGATAGTGTCCTCGTCGAGCCGGTTCGCCTCGGCGGCGACCAGGAGCGAGGCGCGGTCCTTGAGCGATCCGCTGGGGTTAAGCGCGTCGTTCTTTATCCACACGTCCTCAAGGCCGAACTCCCTGCCGAGCGCCGCCGAGCGGAAGAATGGCGTGACGCCCATGCCGTAGGGCGGGAAGTAGACCCTCTCGACCGCGCAGAAGAGGCCCCAGTCCGGCCTCGCCTTGCGGAACCTTCGCCCGATGGAGGCATAGTCGAACTCGGCTGTCAGCACGCCGCAAAGCGGCATGCCCGGGCGGTACGACTTCCCGCAGTCGGGGCAGAGGTAGCGGACCTGGTCGCGCTCGTAGCGCTTGCCGCAGGTGCTGCACCGATAGAGGAATCGCGCCATGGCTCCCTTAGACCCTGCCGTTCAGTCTCGCCACGAGCGCGGCGTAGAACGCGACGGCCGCGCTCAGGTGCTCGACGGGGCAGGCCTCGTCGGCCGCGTGGGCGTAGGCCTCGTTGCCCGGCCCGAGGCCGAGCGTGGGGATCCCCTTCATTCCCGCCGTCGCGACGCCGTTGGTGCTGAACGTCCACTTGTCGACGAGCGGCGGCTTGCCGAGCACGCCCGCGTAGGCCTCGGCCGCGCTCTTCAGGTAGGGCGAGGCCTCGTCGAGCGCCCAGGTCGGGTAGTACTTCTCGGTCGGGTAGACCTTTCCCGTGTAGGCGGCCTCCGCGTAGTTGAGCACGAAGACCTTCGCGTCGGGGCACCCGGCGCGGGCGGCGGCGTCCCTCACCTCCGACAGCGCGCTCTCCTTCGTCTCGCCGAGCGTGAGTCGGCGGTCGAGGTGTATCCCCGCCTCGTCGGCCACGGCGCACAGCGACGGGGAGGACGACTTCACCTCGGAGATCGCCACCGTTCCCTTGCCGAGGAACGGGTCCCCGCGCAGGCGCTCGTTGAGCTTCTCGATCTCCAGGGCGATGCGCGCGATCTTGTAGATTGCGTTGTCGCCCCGCTCGGGCGCCGAGCCGTGGCAGCTGCGGCCCTTCACCTCGACGCGTATCTCCATCCGGCCGCGGTGCCCGCGGTAGATGTTGAGGTTCGTCGGCTCGGTGATCACGACGAGCTCCGGCCGGATTCCGTCCTCGTTGAGGATGTACTGCCAGCAGAGGCCGTCGCAGTCCTCCTCCATGACCGTCCCGGTGAAATAGACGGTGAACTGCTCGTTGAGCCCGAGCTCCTTGACGATGCGCCCGGCGTGGATCATCGCCGCGACGCCGCCCTTCTGGTCGACCGAGCCGCGGCCCCGGAGCTTGCCGCCCGCGATCCCCCCGTCGAACGGGTCGAAGCTCCACTGCGACCGGTCGCCCGGGTAGACCGTGTCCACGTGGCCGTCGAAGGCCATCACCCGCGGGCCCGAGCCGATTCGGCCGATGATGTTGCCCAGGCCGTCGACGCGCACCTCGTCGAAGCCGGACCGCTCCATCTCGCGCCTGATGACCGCGATCACCTCGCCCTCCTTCGACGAGAAGGATTGGGTGCGCACGAGGTCGGAGAGGAATCGGGCCGTGTCGGCCTCAGTCTCCTTGGCGCGCCGGCGGATCGCCTCGAAGCTCGCCGGCTCGTGCGCCGTTTTCTGTTCCCCGTGCCTTTTCTTCAGAGTCGTTGCCATAAATTCCTCGCGAGTTCGCGGGCGCGCGCGTGGACGCGCGCCTCGTCAAGGTCGAGCGTGAGCCGGCCGCGCTCCATCAGCACGCGGCCCGCCACGATGGTCGTGTCGACCCTCGCCTGCGAGAGGCCGAACGCGGCGTGGCCGCGGGCGTTCGCCCCGGCGAGCGGCGTCGGCGGGTCGTAGTCGAAGATCGCCAGGTCGCCGGCGTGGCCCGCCCGGATCTCGCCGAAGCGCAGGCCGAAGACGCGCCCTGCGATCAGCGGGTTGCCGTCGAAGAGGGCGCCCGCGGCCTCATCCGACCCCCACGACGGGCCCCCGCCCCTCATGTGCTGCGCCCAGAGCGCGGCCCGCAGCTCCTCGAGCATGTCGGTCGTCATGGCGTCCGTGCCGAGACCGACCGGGACCCCGCGCCGCGCCATCCCGGCGACGTCGGCGATCCCGACGCCGTTGTTGAGGTTGGACTGGGGGTTATGAACCACCGCCGTGCCGGTCTCCGCGAGCAGCTCCATGTCCCTCGGCGAGACGTGGACGCAGTGGGCCGCGATGGTGCGCCTGCCAAGGATGCCGCTCCGCTCGAGGCGCCCTACCGCCCCCTGGCGCCCCGGGCCCCTGTCCACCGGCGCCTCGGCGACGTGGAGGTGGAAGCCGGTCTGGAGATCCAGCCCAAGGCCCGCCGCCTCACCGAGCGTCCGGTCGGACAGCGTAAACGCGGCGTGCAGCCCGAAGAGCGCCCGCAAATCGGCGCCCCCGTCCGCCTGGCACCGGCGGATGAAGCGGACGTTCTCGGCCAGCCCTTGCCTGGCGGCCCGCGCCCCATCCCGGTCCGAGACCTCGTAGCAGAGGCAGGCGCGAAGGCCCGTCTCGCGGACGGCGCGCGCAATCGCGTCCAGCGAGCCGCCCGCGGCGCGCGGGCTGGAATGGTGGTCAAAGACCGCGGTCCCCCCGTGCCGGATCGTGTCTATCAGCGCGACCAGCGCGCTTTGGTAGCAGTCCTCGGCGGTTAGCGCCGAGTCGAGGCGCCACCACAGGTTCCGCAGCACGGAGATGAAGTCGCGAGACGGCCTGATTCCAGTCAGGCCGCGGGCGAAAGTGCTGTAGAGATGGGTGTGGCAGTTGATGAGTCCCGGGATCACGACCTTGCCCGCGGCGTCGATTCGCCTGCCATGGAACCGGCCGGTCCGCGGCCCCGGCGCGACGCGCGTTATGACGCCGCCCTCGACCAGGACCGAGTGGTTTCGACGCACCGCCGCGCCGTTCCCGGTGGAAAGCAGCGTCGCGTTTTCGATCAGCAGTGGGCGGTGCATCGTCTTGGCTCAGGCCCCCCCCGCCTCCTCTGGCTCGCCTTCCGTCCGCGCGCGCATCGTCAGCGCCCCCGCGAAGCACTTCTGCGCGCACAGCGAGCAGCCGACGCAGAGCGCCGCGTCGAACTCCGGCAGGCCGCGGCCGTTGAGCGCCACCGCCTGGTAGGGGCACCGCGCGCAGTTGCCGCAGTGCTGGCAGAGCGCGGCGGAGACCGCCGGGACCTGCTTCGCCGCCGAGAGCGACTCGAAGCCGGTGACCGGGTCCGGGAGGGCGGAGCCGATGAGCTCGCGCACGGACGCCATGCCGCGCTCCTCCAGCAGGTGGCTAAGGCCCGAGTGGAGCTCGGCCACGTAGCCGAGGCCGTACTTCATCACGGCGGTGCAGAACTGCACGGTCTCGGCGCCGAGCGCCAGGAAGTTGGCCGCGTCGCGGTAGCTCATCGCGCCTCCGTTGCCCGAGACCGTGACGCCCATTCCGGCCACCCTCGCGAGCGTCAGGCTCGTGATGGGGAGCACGCCCTCGCCGGACATGCCGATGACGACGCCCTCGTCCCAGCGGCGGCCCGGGCTGGGCCGGAAGGCGAGCGACGGAAAGCTGTTGGCAAGGGTGATGCCGGCCATCTTGCCGGGGTGGCGCGAAAGCTCGCCCTGGATCGCCCGGACGATCGGCTGGATGGCGGTGACGGCGCCCGTGAGCTTGAAGAGCTTCGGCACGCCGGCGGCGCCGGCCTCCATGACCCAGGAGACGACCTTGGCGGTCAGCTCGGCGCTCTGGCTGACGAGGTCGCCGTTCGTGCCGTCGCCGCCCTGCGGGCAGGATAGGCTGTACTCGACGCCCATCGCCCCGGCTCCCTCGAGCTTGGCCGTGTTCGACTGCCAGGCCGCGCGGTCCGAGTCGTCGCAGCCGGTCACCGGCCCGCCCGTCGACGCCAGCGTGAGGCGGTCGGGATACTCGCGCACGAGCCGCTCGATTTCGCCGCAGACGCGGTCGATCGGGTGGGCGGAGACGTTGTCGCAGTTGCCGTAGGTCGCGCGCCCGAGGACGAACATGTAGCCGCCGGGGACGTGGATGGGCACGTTGTCGAACGCGGTCTTCATGACGCCGCCGGCCCAGCCGCGCTCGTAGGCGGCGCGCATCTGGGCGTAGCCGTCCGTGTGCGGCGCCGACGAGAGCAAGAGCGGCGAGAGTATCCGGCGGCCGAAGAAGTCGGCGTCGAGCGGGACCGGGCGCGCGTCCGCGTCGTGGAGGAGGACCCGGCTCTTCCTCGGGCTCTCGAACCTGGGCCCGGGCTCGCCGTGGAGAAACGCATCCGCCTCGGCCGCCGCGTTCTTGCCGCTCGCGACCGACTCGACCACGGTGGACGAGCCGAGCACGAGGTCCCCGGCGTAGAAGACGCCCCTCGCCCGCGGGGTTGGAAGCGCCGCGCGGTTGCCAATCGCGGAGATGACGACATCGAAGCTGCGGAAGACGGGCGGCTCGTCCCGGTTGCCGGTGAAGTTCTCGGGCCGCGGCGCCCTGCCCTTTGGCAGCGCCAGGCGCGCGAGCCGCAGGCCCTTGACGCGGCCCCCGGCGCGGACGACGGCCAGCGGCTTGAGGCAGCTCGAGATCTCCACGCCGTGGCCGAGGAGCATCCGGCGCTCGTAGCCGGTCACGGGCATGTCGCACTGGCGCCGCCGGTAGACCAGGTCGACCGCCGCGGCTCCCCGCCGCACGGCCGTCGTCGCGCAGTCCGCCGCGACGGCTCCTCCGCCCAAGACGGCGACCCGCTTCCCGGCGACGGGAACCCTGGCCGGCTGCTCGAGGAAGTCCTGCCAAGGCGTCACGAGCTCCTCGCCGGGGATGCCCAGCCGGACCGGCTGGCCCAGGCCGGCGCTCACGATGACGGCATCGAACTGGGGGAGCAGCGCGGCGGGGTCTGAGAATTTCGCGCCGTACTTGAATGTGATGTTCCCGAGGCCCTTGACGTGGTCGATGTCGGTGCGCACGACCCGCTTCGGGAGGCGGAAGCCCGGAATCAGGCCCATCATGCCGCCCAGGCGCCTGCGCCGCTCCAGGACCGTGACCTGGTAACCCCGCTGCGCGAGCACGCTGGCCGCGCCCAGGCCCGCCGGGCCCCCGCCGACGACCGCCACCCTCATCCCGTTGCACATCGCGGCCTGCGGCGGGCGAATGCCGTGCGCCTTCGCCCTCTCCACGATCGCAGCCTGCACGGTGGGAATCTCGATCGGACGGTCGAACATCCGCCGCGAGCACGCGCTGACGCAGAAGGTGTCCGGGCAGACCGCCCCGCACACGCCCCCCAGGGGATTGGCACGCAGGATCATGGCGGCCGACCGCCGGAAGTCGGACCTCTGCCTACCCCGTGCGGCCATGATGAAGTCGGCCGGCGAGCAGTCGGCCGGGCACGCCTTCTGGCAGGGCTTCTCCTCGCAGTAGATGCACCGTTCCAGCTCCTCGCGAAGCTGGGCATCACTGAGGAAATGGAAGGAGTTGTTCATGTCGGGCGCACCGGCGACGGCCTAGCCCCTATCCTGCCACCAAGCGGCGGGCTCCTCTCCCCAGGTCTTGCCGAGGGCTGCGCATATATTGGCCGGGGGCGGCTCGGGGATTGACGGCCGGTCGCGCCGGTGGCTCACGATGTGCATGCATCCGGGCCCGCCCGCATGAAAACCCTCGTCATCGCCATCGGCGGAAACTCGCTCATCAAGGATGGGCGCCACCAGAGCGTGTCCGACCAGTACGCCGCGGTCGTCGAGACCGTCCGTCACGTCACGGACCTGCTCGAGTGCGGGTACCGCATCGTGATCACCCACGGCAACGGGCCGCAGGTCGGCTTCATCCTGCTCCGAAGCGAGCACTCGCGCGGGATCCTGCACGAGGTGCCGCTGGATTCGATCGTTGCCGACACCCAGGGGGCGCTAGGCTACCAGATCCAGCAGGCGCTGGAGAACGAGTTCCGACGCCGCAGGCTCTCGACGTCGGTGGCGACGATCGTCACGCAGACCCTCGTGGATCGCGCCGACCCGGCCTTCGCGGAGCCGAGCAAGCCCATCGGCGAATTCTACACCCGGGAGAAGGCCGAGGAGAGGGAGCGCGTCGACAAGTGGCGGATGGTCGAGGACGCGGGACGCGGCTGGCGGAGGGCCGTCCCGTCGCCGCGCCCGGTCCGCATCATCGAGTCGGAGGTCATCCGCCACCTGGCGGCAGGGGGCTACGTCGTCATCGCGGCTGGCGGCGGCGGCATCCCCGTCGTCGCCGACGAGAGGGGCCTCCTGAGCGGCGTCGAGGCCGTCATCGACAAGGACCTCGCATCGGCCGTGCTGGCCGCGCAGATCGGTGCCGACGTGCTCGTGATCTCGACCGGCGTCGAGAAGGCGTGCCTGAACTTCGGCTCGCCAGGCCAGCGGGACATCGACGCGATGACCGTTGCCGAGGCCAGGCGCTACATCGCCGAGGGCCATTTCGGGCCCGGCTCGATGCTCCCTAAGGTCGAGGCGTGCGTCCATTTCGTCGAGCAGCGCGCAGGCACGGCCGTGATCACGTGCCCGGGGTGCCTCTCCGCGGCGCTCGACGGGCACACGGGCACGCGCGTGACGCCCTGACCGGCGGGCGGGTGCGCCCCTTGGGCCGGCGGCGCCCGGGGCGCCGCCGGCCTACCTGAATTCCACGCCCGCGTTCTCGACCGCGAACCTGCCCTCGGCGGCGCTGCGGATCGGGCGGCCGAGGTACTGCAGGCCCTCGATCACCACGTTTTCGACGGCGTGGTCCCTGTCGAAGCCGGCCAGCACGCTGTAGGGGAGCGCCCCGTCCACCACGTGCAGGTTCGTCACCCTGACGTTCCTTATGTGGCCCCGGAATTTCGCCCTGTCGGCCTTCTCCCCTGGCGTGTAGCTGAGCAGGCCGTCCCACGCGCCGCCGCGGTCCAGGCGCCGGGAGTTTTCCTCGGCTGTTGCGGGCCGGTCGGCGCCGTACTGCGCGTAGACGACGGCGAAGTCGATCAGCTTCCGGCGCGCGTCCTCGACCCTGATGTTGTCAAAGGCCACGTCCTCTACCACGGCCGCGTCCCCGTTGTGAATGCTTATGGCCGAGCCCCGCTCCGCGTGGATGATGTCGATGTCCTCGAAGCGCACCCCGTGGATCGGCTTGTTCCTCGTCTCGAAGCCGACCTCGAGCCCGTTGCCGCCGGTGGGCATGTTCCAGACCACGGCGTGGCGCACGGCGATGTCATGGGTGTCGACGTCGCCCAGGTTCTTCACCACCACACAGTCGTCATTTGTCCTTACGAAGATGTTCTCCACCAGCACGTTGCTTGATGAGACGATGTCGAAGCCGTCGTCCCCGTACTCGGGGCTTGGGTTGAGGATCCGCACCCCGTCGACCCGGGTGCCCGTGGTGCCGGTCATGTAGACCGTCCACGCCCCGTGGCAGTTGAACAGCGTTATTCCCTCGATCCTCGCGCCGGTGGTCCCCTGCAGGTAAATCAGGTTGCGCAGCCCTTTGCTGCCGGGGCCGACGACGTCCGCGGCCGACCCTCCCCCGACGTCGGTGCCGTCCAGGACGCCGCGGCCGCGGATGGCGGCACCCTTGGTGCCGACCGAGCGCACGTTGCCCTTCACCCAGGCTCCGGGTGCCAGGTAGAGGGTCTCTCCGTCCCCGAGCTCGATCAGCCCGGGCTCGTGCAGCCCGGGTCCAAAGTAGCGGACGTTCGGACTGCCGGGCGCCGGTGCGCCGCTCTCGGGCTCGTAGGGAAAGAGGTGCACAACCCTGGAAAGGTCGTCGTTGAACTCTACCGTGAGGGGAGTCCGGCCCGCCATCCGGAGCCGAATTGCGCGGTGGTCGTCACCGATGACGGCGACGACGCCCGCGGACCGGGGCCGGACATTTGCCCAGCGGACATCGAATCCCGTGAGGATCTCGACCTCGGAGGGCCCGGCCGCCTCGAACAAGACGAAGGCGCCCTGCGGGAAATCGTGAAGGAGAACGGGCTGCCCGTTCACCTTCGCCTGGAAATCCGCGGGGGGCGCCGAGGGCGACGCGCCCCAGGCGGAGGCGAGCGCCGCAATTGCAAGAGCGAGAACTCCGGGGGATCGGTTCAGGTTCATTCCAGTCAATTCCCATGCTGGCCCCGGCCCGCCGGCGCACAACACCGGAAAACCCGGCATCCAAGCGGCCGCCCCTCATCAAGCCCCTCGAGGCCGTTCACCAGTCGCCGGGCCCCGCCGGGACCCTACCGGCGGCCCTCCTCAAGGTCGTTGAGGGCCTTGCGCGCCGGCTCGTAGTCCGGGCGGATCTCCAGGGCCCTCCTTAGGTGCGCCTCGGCCTCGTTGCGCCTGCCGGAAATGGCCAGGCTGATCCCCAGGCCAAAGTGCGCCTCGGCAAGGCCCGGGTTGAGCCGCACCGCCGTCTCGAACTCCCCGATCGCCTCTCGCACCCGTCCCGGCTCGCGCGCAAGCAGGAGCCCGAGGCCGTAGTGGCTCTGCGCGTCGGAAGGGTCGATCTTCAGGGCGGCCGAGTACTCGGCGATCGCCTCCCCGCCTCGGCCCGGGAGCCTGGCCAGCGCATTGGCGAGGTTGGCGTGGGCCTCCGCCTGGCCGGGCCTCAGGCGGAGTGCGGCCCGGTACTCCTCGGCGGCGTCCTCGAGGCGGGCGCCCTGGAGCGAGAGAGCGTTTGCCAGGGCGTAGTGGTACTGAGCCGCGCCGGGCTCGATGCGGACCGCCGCCTCGAACTCGCGGACCGCCCCGGCCAGCGTCTCCGGATCACCCACCAGGAGGTTGCCCAGGTTGCAGTGGGCGACGGCATAGTCCGGACGGATCCTGATCGCCGCCCTCAGGTGCTCCCTGGCCTCCCCCTCCCGGCCGGGCACGCCATCGAGCGCCACCCCGAGGTTGTTGTGGGCCTCGGCGAAGTCGGGATTGTAGCGCAGAGCGAGCTCGTACTGCGCGATGGCGTCGCCCAGGCGCCCCGGCAGCTTCGTCAGCGCGGTCGCCAGGTTGTTGCGGGCCTCCCAGTGGTCCGGCTTGAGCCTCAGCGTGGCCTCGTATTCGGAGATCGCCTCGGCGATGTGGTCCGGCCCCATCCCGAGCGACACCGCCAGGTTGTAGTGCGCGAGCCACGCCGAAGGGTTCGCGGCGATCGTCGAGCGGTAGAGCGTGTCCGGATCGCGGTAGATCCGGCATTGCCTCCAGGAAAGGACGCCGAGTGCCGCCGGCACTGCCAGCGCGAGGCACGAGCGGCCCGCCGCGCCCATCGGGAGGCGGCCTGCGATCCAGGACAAACCCCACGCTGCCGGGACAAGGAGCCCGATGCTCGCAAGGTACTGGAAGTGATCCGCGACAAACGAGAACCGGAAGGGGTAGACGTTGACGAATCCAAGGACCGGGAAGAGGGTCCCGACGAAGAAGAGGAATCCCGCCAGGGGCCCCCGCCGCCACCTCGCGAGCGCGACAAGGGCTCCGGCCAGGGCGAGGACCCCGATCAGGCAGGCCCAGCCAAGGGGCATATCAGACTGCAGGGACCAACGGGGGTAGACAAACATCAGCTTGCCGGGCCAGGCCAGGCTCCGGATGTAGAAGATGACGGCCCTCCCGGCGAGGAGGGTGCGCTGGAGGGCGGTGAACGAGAATTCCGCGCCCTCGGCCCCGATGAACTTCTCCTCCATCCACGCGGTGAATAGCCCGCTCGCCGTCCCCACGGCGAACCAGGGCGCGAGCGGGAAGACGTCCCTGCGCCATTCGAGCCTCCCCCGCCGCCACCAGAGGACCACGAGCAGGGCCGCCGGGAGCGTCGCGGTCACGCTCTTGGTCAGGAGGGCGAGGACGTAGAGCGCGAACGCCCACGAGTAGGCGGTCCTGCGCCGGCTCCCGTCGAATCGCAGGTAGAGGAGCGCGGAGGCGAGGTAGATCGCGGCCGACAGGGTGTTCTTCTGCTCGGAGATCCAGGCCACCGACTCGACGCAGACCGGGTGCAGGGCAAAGACAAGGCCCGCCAGCAGCGGTGCGGGAAAGGAAAGCCCGCGCAAGACGAGGACGAGCATCCAGGCCGCCGCCGCGTGTAGCGCCACGTTTGCCAGGTGGTAGCCGAGGACGGAGTCGGCCCACAGACGGTGCTCGACCCAGAACGCCGAATGGAGGAGCGGATAGTACTGCTGCGTGGCCCCGGCCTCGAACCAGATCCGCCACAGGCCGTGGAGCGAGCGCAGCTGGGGACCCGTCACGTGGGCGCTGTCGTCCCAGAGGAAGCCGCCCGTGAGCGACGGAAAGAACGCGAACAGCACCGCGGCGAGCAGCAGCGCCGCCGACCCGGCGGCCCCGGGTTTTGCCCAGGCGGGATTTGCCGGCCGGACAGCTGGGGGGGACTCCACGGGGGCCCATCTCGAATCATCGGCCAAGGAGGGTCAAGTGCACGCTCGGCCAGGAGGCGGCAGCAGGCTTGCGCGCCCCCGGGCCGGGCGTGTACGCAATGAGCGACCTACCCGATGGAGCGCGAGACACAGGCTGAGGCGACGGGGCGGCCTGCCGCCGAGGGGAGCCCGCAGCAGGGCGCCGAGCGGCTGTTCATCGCCCTGCCGCTGCCGGACTGGGTGCGCGCCGAGCTCCTGGGCCTCGCGGAACCCATGCGCGGGCTGTCGTGGACGCGCCCCGAGCAGCTCCACCTCACGCTTCGCTTCATCGGCGAGGTCGCGGCCGACAGGGTCGGGCAGGTCGAGGAGCGCCTGGCCGCGGTTCGCGTCGAGCCCTTCATCATCCCCGTCGAGGGCGTGGGGGCCTTCCCGCCGAAGGGCCCGCCCAGGGTCGTCTGGGTGGGCGTCGGCGCAGGGCACCCCCACCTTTTCCAGCTGCGCCAGCACGTGGACGACGCCGTGCTCGCGGCCGGGACCGACTTCGACGTGCGCCTCTTCCAGCCGCACATCACTCTCGCCCGCTGCGCGCCGGCGGCCGCGCAGGCGGCCGCGACCTGGCTGCGCCTGCACCGCGAGTTCTCCACGGCGCCGTTCCGGGTCAGGGAATTCGACCTTTGCAGCAGCCGGCTCTCCGCAAGCGGAGCCGAGCACGCGCTCAGGCGCCGGTATCCGCTGGACCCGGGTGGCCGGGGCGGGGCCTGAGCCGCCGCTCGTTTCTCGCGCCGTTGCCAGTGCGGGTGCCGTGGCGCCCGCGCACCTGCTTCACCGTCCCGACGCTCAGGCGGTCCCCGGGTCCCCGGGTCTCGCGCGGAATCTCCTGGAGGCGACCAGGCACGAGCCGCAGCCAAGCGCCAGGCCGAGCGCCGACATCCAGAGGCTCGGCGTGAGGTGCCGCGGCCAGTACCGGAAGCTGATCCGGTACCGGCCCGCCCCATCGAGGCATATCCCCTTGAACGCGTGGTTCACGCGGAAGTACGGGACGGGACTGCCGTTCACCGTGGCCCTGAAGTCATCCCGCAGCCAGGTCTCCGAGAGGACGACAACCCCGGGGCGGCGGACCTCGACGTCAAAGGATGTCGTGTTGTTCGTGAGCGAGTAGTTTGTCGCCGCGACGACCTCCCGCCCAGGCGCGTCGGCGGGAAGGGCGGCGAGCTCCGGCATGTCGGCAACGTCCTGGTCCTCCACCGCCGCGAAGGGGCGCCCGTCCGTCGAACGGACCCTCGCCACCAGGTCACCCAGCCCACTGTAGCGCCCCACCCGGTCGACAAAGAATGCGCGGGGCCACGCGGCGGGGCTTCTGTATACGGTCAGGTCGAGCTTGCGCAGCCTTTCCCACCCCCTGATCTCGTCGGGCGCCGGTCTGCTCCTCCCCAGGAAGTACCTGACGTTCAGCATGTCGTAGGCCGCCTGGAACCTCCCCGACTCCTCGTCTGCCTGGACTTTCGTGAACAGGATGAGCCGCTCCAGCCCGAGTGCCTCCGCAAGGTCCTGGTACTCCCGGCTGCGCAGGGCCTCTATCCCAAGGATATCCTCGATAAGATACGTCGCATTGAACCCCGGAAACAGGTTGAGCCCCAGGCCCAGCGCCCGGGACGGCGCCAGCGTGTCCTCCTTGATGAGCCTGACCGCGGGGGATTCCGCCCCAAAGTCCGCGCGCACCTGTGGGTTGAACACGTAGTCGTCGTAGGCCGTCTTCAGGTACTGGCCCTGGCGCCAGTGGATTGCCAGGAGGCAAAGGATGATCACGAGGGACGCGGCCGCCGTGTCGGGTGCCCTCCCGGCCAGGTGCCGGACGGCAAGCTGGAGCAGCACGAAGGCGGCGAGGAGCGTGGGCAGGTAGCCGGCAAAGAAGCCGCTCACGGGAAGGCGCCTGTCGACGCCGAAGTAAAGGCCGAGCAGCGCCCCCAGGAGGAGCACGACGACCGCGAAGCGTGGGAGCCAGGATCGCCCCCCGAGGCTGTCGAGGCACACCTTCAGGCCGATGCCCGACAGGGGAATCGCGAGAATGATCAGGACGCAGGAGAACGTGTCGTGGATGTGGCTGATTTCCCCGAGAAAGGGCACCGCGGCGATCGCGGACCCGGGGATGAGCCCGTAGACGAGCAGGATCGGCGGAATGGCCGAAAGTCCAAGCGCGACGAACGCGCGGTTCCCCGAGAGCCGCCTCAGGTTGGACAGAGCCCACAGGATCCCGATCAGCACCAGGAAGTTGGTCGACGGGGCGACGTGGGCCTCCCTCGGCGCGGCCTGGCGGTAGAACAGGTCCTCGAAGAACCCGATCAGCCGGCTGGCGGGAAGCTGCAGCACGCCAGGCTCGCTGCGGCTGGCTGTCGAGCCGGCCAGGGTGTCAAGGAATGTCAGCCAGATGGGCGACGAGACCAGGACGAACAGGACGGCCGCCCATCCGACCGTGAGGGCCTTCCTCAGCCTCAGGCGCCCCTCCTCCCGCCCCAGCACGAGCACCAGGAACCCGGCGAGGTTCAGCCACGCCGTCAGCACATAGGCCTCCTTGACGGTCCCGCTGTTGATCTCGACCCAGTTGGCGGCGAACAGGGCGCCGGTCCACCCGAGGGTCCCCGGGGAGTCCCGCGATCCCGCGATCCGGATCCAGGAGTAGAGAATCCACGGGCTGTAGCACAGGCTGAAGATCGCCGGATGGTTGAGCCTGAAGGAGAAGAATCCGATGAACAGGGACGACGCGGCCAGCACCATCGCCACCGCCAGCCGGTCCGTAAGGGCCAGGACGGTGAGCCCCATTCCGAACGCAAACAGCCACTTTGCGACCAGGTACTTGATGTCCCACGCGAGCGCGCCGCCGCCGAAGAGGACGGCCGTCGCCAGGTGCAGCGGGTCCCCGATCATGCTCTGCCCCTGTCCCAGAAGCGGCTGGCCGCAGAGGTCGTAGCGGTTCCACAGCGGCAGCTCATGGTCGTGGAAGATCGCCTCGCTCTGCACCCTCGAGACGGGGATGTGCCACCACATCACGGCGCCGACGTCGGAGCCCATCTGGTTCTCGGTGGACTCGCTGTCGTAGCCGGGCAGGGTCGGAATCTCGTCGTAGAGCAGCACGACCCCGTTGTTCGGCGACACGAAGCTCCGCCCGAATAGGATCACGGGATAGCTGTTGAGGAGCAGCGCAAGGAGCGCCGTCAGCGCCAGCGTGGCGTTCGGCCGCCGCGCGGCACCCCCCAGGGCAAGCGCGATCCCCGCCCTAGGAATGCGCGACGCCGCCGCGACCGCGGCGAGGACGACAAGGAAGGCCGCGGCCAGATACTCGAGCGACGCGACCCACTCCCTGTATGCGGGGGCCGCCAGGCTGAGCGGCCTCTCAAGCCTGATGAAGGTGTTCGGGTCGTCGGCCCCAGGCACCGTCTCGATCGTGAGCGTGTCCCCGTTCACGCTCATCCGCTTGATCTGCTGCGTCGCCTCGAACGCCGACGGCGGGAACCTGGCCACGACGCGGCCGTCGTCGTCGTGGATCAGCGCGCCCGAGACCGTGACCACGCCCGCGCCGTTCAGCGGGTCGAAGCGCAGGGCGCCGTATCGCCCCCTCGGCAGGCGAAAGCGGATGGGCTTCGGCCTCCCGCTGGCGCGGATGAGGCCCGATTTCGAGTCAGCCTCGTTGAAGCCCCGCCCGACGTCGTAGTACAGCTGGACGATCCCGGGTTCGCTTGAACTCACGCGGGCCTCGAACTCGTAGGCGGGCTCGCGGACCCGGAACAGCGGGTGAAACGGATAGACGATCGCGGCGCCCAGCAGCGCCGCGGCCAGCCACGACGGCGCGAGGGCGAGCGCGCGTTTAGATCTGTCACCCATGTTCATCCGCCTCTATTTTAACGACTTCCTATTTGGTCGAGGGGGAAGTTGCCACAGCAAAACTCCCGCCGCCGGGCCGCGGATCCCTTCCCGGGGGCGAATTCGGCCGCAAAAGGGGGCCGCGGGGGACGCCGACGGCCGGGATGATTCTTGTCGCCTCCCGCGCGCGGCGGAGGACAATCCGGGGGAGATCGGAAACGAGCCCGGCAACCCCAAATCACCCCGGAAGGAGATAGCATCATGGCCCTATATTTGTTTCAAGGATCGTACACGTCCGCATCCGCGGCCGCCCTCGTCAGGAAGCCCCAGAACCGCCTTCGCGTCATTAAGGCCGCGGTTGAAAAGCTCGGCGGCTCCCTGGAGGGAGGATGGATGACGTTCGGCAAGCATGACTACGCCGTCATCTGCAGGTTCCGCGACAACGCGACGGCCGCCTCCTTCGCGTTCGCGGTCGCGGCAGGAGGGGCGGTCGCCCACAACGAGACCACGCCGCTGCTGACGTTCGAGGAAGCGATGAAGGCGACGAGGCGGGCCGCCAAGGCGGGCTACCGGCCGCCGAGGTGACGGTTCGCCGGCCGGGTGTCCGACGTACCACCATCCTTCCCCACTGAATTCCCCGCAGCGTCTGCAGGCACAGAGCGAACGACCATGAAACTACTCCGCAATTCCCTGGGCGCGGCCCTGCTGCCCCTGCTGATTGGCGCCGCGCCTTGCGGCGCCGCCCCGGCCCTCAAGCCGGTCACCCCGGACGCGATGCCCGAGGCCGTCGCGCTATTCGACATGCTTCAGGAGATCTCCGGGCACTACACGCTGACCGGCCAGCACGATCCCCCGGTAGGGCGTGACAGGAACTCGCGCTTTGCGGCCGCCTACATCGGCAAGTACCCGGCCGTCTGGACCTCCGATTTCGGGTTCGCCAAGGCGGGCGACATGGACTCGACGCTGATGCGCCCCCAGGTCGTGCAGGAGGCCATACGCCAGCACCGCTTGGGCTCGGTCGTCAGCCTGTGCTGGCACGCCGTGCCCCCGACCGCCGACGAGCCGGTCACGTTCCGCCCGCTGCCGGGCAGCGACCCGAACATGCTCAAGAGCGTCCAGGGCCGGCTCACCGACGAGCAGTTCAAGGAGATTCTGACGCCGGGGACCGCGCTGTACGACCACTGGGCCGCGCAGGTCGACGTCATCGCGGGCTACCTGAAGCAGCTGCAGGACGCCCATGTGCCCGTGATCTGGAGACCCTACCACGAGATGAACGGGGACTGGTTCTGGTGGGGCGGGCGCACGGAGGGCCCATTCACGACCGCCGCCCTCTACCGCCAGCTGTTCGACCGCTACGTCAACCACCACCACCTGACGAACCTGATCTGGCTGTGGAGCATGGACCGGGTCCACAACCCAAACATGGAGCACGCGAAGTATTTCCCGGGCACCGACTACGTGGACGTGCTCGGACTCGACGTCTACGGGAACGACTTCGCCCAGTCCTACTATGACAGCCTCGTGAAGCTGGCCCAGGGCAAGCCGCTCGCCCTGGCCGAGGTGGGCGCCCCCCCCGGGCCCGAGATCATGGAGAAGCAGCCGCTCTGGACATACTACGCAATCTGGTCGGGCATGGTGCGCAACACGACGAAGAAGCAGTACGCCGTCGTGATGAGCGCCAACCGCATGCTCGGGCTCAACGACGCGGCGTATGTCGAGGTGACGGCCCCCTACCGGAAGGCGTGCGGGCTGCCGCCGGTGAACGTCGGGATCCCGCACGGCGACTTCTCGGGCACCTGGGCCCTCAACGAGGAGGCAAGCTCGTTTGGCCCGATGGGCGCCGGCTTCTCAGCCGCGCGGCTCGCGGTCTCCCGCCAGGGCAACGCCCTGACCGTGCGGTCGACGATAGTGAGGGAGTTCACCGACGACGACTCGATCGAGGCGACGTACCCGCTCGACGGCACGGAGACGAAGTCTGAGTTCAGGGGCATGCCGCGCACAACGACCGCGCGGCTGAGCGCCGACGGGTCGGCGCTCGAGATGGATTCGGTCACGGTCCTCTCGAGGGGGCCCCTGAAGTCGCAGGAGACCTGGGCGCTCCAGGATCAGGGCAACCGGCTGTCGATCCACAGGATCTCGGACTCGTTCATGGGCCCGGGAAAGATGGAGCAGACGCTGGTCTACGACCGCCGCTGAGGGGCGCTAGCTGCCCCCGGACCCCGCGACGTTGAAGCCCCCGACCTCGATCCTCGGGCGCTCGCCCCGGGTGTCCGCCTGGTCGACCTCCGTGCGGATGTGCCGGGTCTCCCCGGGAAGGAGGGTGAGGTAATTGTCCTCGTAGAGGGCCGGCAGGATTCGGTCGCCGCTCTTGTCCCGCACCACCTTCAGGCGGACAAGCAGCGCCGGTGTCCCCGAGGTGTTCTCGAGATCCGTCCGAAGCACCCACCTGTCGCCCCGCCTCTCGGCCGCGGTGGCGCTGCGCAGGCTCGCCTTCGGCAGCGCGCGGACCATCTGGAAGTCGAAGGCCGGGTAGTCCGGCACGTGGAAGGGGCCGTACGAGAACCCGGGGACCTGGTAGGTCTTCAGGCTGCGCATGTAGGTGTTCTCCGAGACTGCCGCGCCGGAATCGGTGAGCAGGAGCCGCACGAAGTGAAGGGGCGAGAGCCCGCTCGCGGGGAAGGCGAGCCTTATGGGCGCCGCGACGCTGTCCTCGGCGCTGTCGACCGTCGCCGTCCGCTCCCACTGGACGGTGCCGTCCGCGTTCACGATGCTCGCCCTGACGCCCAGGCCCGCGCGGCGGCCGGCGCTGTAGTTGACGACCTCGACCGCGTCCGTGAGCGGGTTCCACTGGACATGGAGGGCCTCGCAGCCCTTCTTCGCCCCGAAGTACCCCGCCGTGGGCTCGAGGTAGTAGTCGTAGGTCTGCCACACGAAGGAGGGCCAGCACGGGTGGCTCATCCACATGAGGACCCCCATCCGGTTCTTGCCCTGGGCCTCGAACATCGCGCGATGACCGTCGTAGTCCGTGAACTGCGCCAGCTCGACCCACTCCGCGGCGCTCGAGGCGTCGCCGTAGGACCTCTCTATCGTCTTGCGCAGCTCGCCGCCCCTCTGGGCGCCCCGCGTCGTGAAGTCGTGCAGGCCCCAGACCCGGCCCTGCGGCCACAGGTCGCCCTCCGGCATCATCAGCCGAAGGCTGTCCATCGTGACGATGTTCGCCATGCCGAGTTCGCTGTGGAGCTTGGCCGTGGCGCGCTGGTCGAAATAGTAGTTGACCGGCATCAGGTGGTAGGGCCCGCCGCCGCTGACGGAGCCGAAGGCCGAGTTCGGTATGTAGCGGATCCCGGGGTGAAGCGACGAAACGAGCCCCTGCAGTCCCTCGTTGATGGCCGGCGGCGGATTTCCCTCGTTGCGGCCGCAGTAGAGGCCCACCGAGGGATGGTCGCGGATGCGGTCGATGAAATCGGCGGCGTTCGCCAGGAACATCGCGTCGTCGGCCGGGTCCGGGCCGTCGAGCGGGTTGGCCAGCCAGAAGTCCTGCCAGACCACGACGCCGTAGCGATCGCACGCGTCGAAGAAGGCGTCGTCGCCGACCTGGCCGACCCAGTTGCGGATCATGGTGAAGCCCATGTCGCGGTGGTAGCGCACCGCCGCGTCGTACTCGCGGGCGCGGTAGAGGAGGTTGGACTCCGAGAAGCCCCAGTTGCCGCCGCGCCCGACGAACCGTCGGCCGTTTATGAAGATCTTCAGCGCGCCGTTCGCCTCCGAGTAGGTGAACTGCCTCACGCCCGCGCGGAATTGCCTCGAATCGGACTGCCCTCCCCCGGCGGTGTCGAACTCGAGGCGCACGTCGTAGAGGTTCGGCTCCCCGTAGCCGGCCGGCCACCAGAGCCTGGGGTGGTGCAGGCGCAGGGCGGCGACGGACGCCGGATCGAACCTCACCACGGTCGACCCGGCCGCGGGCACCTCGACCTCCCGCTCAAATCTCACGTCCCCGAACCGGCCGCGAAGCACGCCCGCGACAGGGCGCGGTCCGGTGTTGCGCAGCGACATCTCGACCGACACGTCGGCGCTATCGGCGCCGGGCAGGGGCAGGCTCGTGGCGACCACGGGGTGCTCGAGGACCACCGGCCCGGTCGTGTCCACGTGGACGCCGGCCCAGATTCCAATGTCACGGCCGCGGATGCTGGGGATCCAGTCCCACCCCGCCGTCGCGTGGAAGGTCGGATTGTCCGCGCCCAGCGCGCCGCCGTTGGGTCCCGTCTCGTCCGCGGTCTTCTCTCGGACCGTGCCCGGGGTGTCGGGCCTGTGGATGAGGACGGCAAGGGCGTTCACCCCGCCGACGCGGGCGAGGTCCGTTATGTCGAAGCGCGCCCGGATGAAGGCGCCGTCGATGCGGCCGAGGTGGGCGCCGTTGAAATACACGTCGGCCTTCCAGTTGATCCCGTCGAATCCGAGCCAGATCCTGCGGCCCGGCTCCCCTGCGGAGATGGGGAACTCGTCCCGATACCAGAAATCGGCGCAGAAGAAGGAGTCCGAGATCTGCAGCTGGTTGTCGCCGTAGTTCGGGTCGGGCAGCGCGCCGGCGTTCCAGTAGCTCACGAGCACCGAGCCCGGGACAGTGGCCGGCAGCCAGTCGCGGCAGTCCGCGCCGGGCGTCGAGAGCGCCTCGCCGCCGAGCGCGACCAGCGAGTCGCGCTGGATGCGCCACGAGCCGCGCGCGAGGTCCAGGCGCCCGCCGGGGCGCGGGGCGGGCGCCGGCTGCGCGCGGGGCACGGGGCCGCCGCGGCCCAGGACCTGGAACTCGCTCATGATGTACCCGTCGGGCGTGGCGGCATGCGTCATCCGCACCCGCACGTAGCGCGCCTTCTCGGGCCGGGGGAGCTGATAGTCGTCGGCGCCCGCCGACAGCGCAACGATCGTGCGCCAGCCGGCCGCGTCGTCGGAGGCCTCGATCGCGCCGGCGTCGGCGCGCCGGATCCAGTGCAGCACCACGCGGTCGAAGGAGCACGCGGTGCCCAGGTCGACCTGGATCCACTCGGCGCCGGCGCCGGCGCTCTTCCATGCGCTCGTGAAGTCCTGGGGTCCGCCCAGATATACCCGCCGCCCATGGGCATAGGTGTCGAAGGATGCGACGCGCCAGCCGCTCACCGCGGGGGCGTCCATCTGGACGCGGTAGAATCGGGCCGACCCGTTGGCGGGCGCGTCGAGGGAGGCCTTGACCCTCTTCGGGATCCAGCGGGTCTCCGGGGAGAGCCTCTCCTCCCCGCTCGCCCGGCCGAGCTCCCGCCAGACCTGGCCGTCGTCCGAGGCGAGCACGACGCAGGTCCACCGCTGCGGATTCTTCTCCTCGGTGCGCGGGAACGCGATCACCTCGATGCGGTCCACCGCGGGCGCGTCCTGGCGCCCGGCCTGCTCGACCTGCACCCATCCGCCCGACGCGGGAAGGTCGATGCCGGTGGCCAGGTAGCCGTCGACCACGTATTCGCGCTCGCTGCGGGGAAGGACGCCCCGGGCGCTGGTCGAGCAGACGAGCCAGCGGGGCAGGCGCGTGTCTATGATCCCGTCGGTCACCAGCTGGGCGGTCAGGCTGTAGTCATAGTTGCTCGACGCGGTCGCCGGCCGGTGGAGGGCGAGGTTTCGATAGGCGCCGGCGTCCTGGACAAGGGTCGGGCCGTCGAATGCCGCGGGATCCCCCGGGTAGACGCCGACGCCCCGCGTGAAGCCGCCGGCCGCGAAAGCCGAGCAGGCCCACGCCAGCGCCGCAAGCAGGCCCAGGAGGGCGCTGGTATGGGTCGCGGGACAAGCGGCTGCCGAGGCAAGCGAACCGCCGACGGGGAAGACGGGCGCGTGCCGCGGACCGCGGCACGGGACGGAGGGAATGGGGGTCATGGGTGATTGATCAGCGGCCGGGGCGGCCTGCCGTGCCGCCGACCGACAATGTCGGCGCCCGCGGCCCCTAGGCAACACCAAGGAGGCCGTCCGGCCGCCAAGGCGCCCCCCGCGGACGAGATTCTGCCGCCGCGTGGGACGCCCAGCCCCGTTCGGTCAGGGGGGGGCCTCCGCGGCGGTCACGTCGTGGAGGGCGACCGAGAAGATGATGGGCGAGCCGCGCTGAACCCCGTCGGGCCAGGGGTTGTCGCCGAACGACAGCTTGGGCGGGAGTATGAACACCGCCGTGGCGTCGATGCTCATCATCTGGAGCCCCTCCATGAGGCCGGGCAGGAGCTTGTCCATCTTCATGCGGATCCGCTCGCCCGACATCTGAGGCAGCTTGGTGGTGCCGTCCGCCGTGAATGCGGCGCAGGTGAAGACAATCGTGTCGCCGGGGCGGGGCCTGACCCCGCCGCGCCCCCGCTCGACGCGGTACGCCAGGCCGCTGTCCGACTGCTGCAGGCCGAGGCGGTTGCGGGCCTTCCTCAGGTACCACGCCAGCCTTCCCGCCTCGTCGGACGCATTGAGCGTCTCCATCTTCCGCAGGTCCTCTATGTCGCCGATCTGCCGGCCGATATCCGACAGCAACAGGCGGGCCTGCTCGTCGAACGGGAATGGCTTCCCCAGGAGTGCCGCGCGCATGCCGTCGAGATAGGCCACGACCTGCGCCTCGTTCCACCCGAGCTCCGCCAGGTGCCCGGTCATGGCCAGAAACGAGCCGATCGCGCTGCACGAGGCGAGGGGGAAGTCCGGGCCGGCCGCGACGCGGGGGCCCTGCCCGGGAGCCTGAGGCATCGACGCCGGCCCGGCCAGGCGGCCGACGTCGGACAACAGCTGCCGGGCCCTGTCGTCGAGGGCGACCGGCCTGCCCTGGAAGGCCGAGCGCATGCCGTCGAGAAAGGCCGCCACCTGCGCCTCGTTCCAGCCGATCTCCGCGAAGTGCCCGGTCAGGGCCAGGGCGGAGCCGATGGCCGAGTAAACCGGCGTGGGGAAGTCCGGGCCCGACCTGAAGCGGGCCGCCTCGCCGGGGTTGAGCGCGCTCATCGTCGGGTCCGTCGACCAGGTTTCCCCGGACATCTGCCCGCCCGCGCGGTGCGCGGCGCAGGCGGATATCGCCAGCGCTGCGACCGCCCCGATTATGGTCCTCGCGGCGCCCGCAGGCCGCGGGTACGTTGCGCCATTCCTCCTCATGCCTGGGCCCTGACAGGCCACCTGAAGCTCCTGAGCTCGATTCGGGCCGGCGCGTCGACGCCTTCCTTAACGTGGTAGAAGGCGTCGAGTTCCAGCCCATACACGATTTGCGTGACGCCCGTGACCGGCCACAGGATCTCGACCCTCTTGACGGCCCGGGCCTGGCCCAGCCCTATCTCTTGGCGGATCGGCGAGCCTCCGAAGCTTCCGCCGGTGCCCACGATGCGGTGGATGGACCGCTCGCCGTCGTCCGTCTCGACGACGGCCCTGATCCGGGCCCCGATCGCCGCGCGGTTCGTCGCGGTGCCCTCGAGCTTCAGCTTGAGCCAGTGGTTGCCGTGGCCGGGATTGGCGAAGAGCTGCCTGCGGTAGTGGTCCGCCTCGACGGCGCCGCCGACCACGGAGAAGACGTCCTGCGTGCCGTCGTTGTTCATGTCGCCGAAGGCTATGGCGTGGCCCTTCATCAGCTGCCCGAAGCCGCCCGAGGTCGTCACGTCCTGGAAGCGCAGGCCGCGGTCGTTGCGGAACATCCGGTTGGGGACAAGCGTGTTGAGTTCCGGGTTGCCGGTCCCCAGGTAGAAGTCGAGCCAGCCGTCGTTGTCGAGGTCGCCGAAGTTTGCGCCCATCGTCAGGAAGACCTGGTCGAGCCCGCACTCCTTAGTCACGTCGGCGAAGGTGCCGTCGCGGTTGTTGCGGTAGAGCTTGGGGCGCTGGCCGGAATGCGGCAGCCCGAGGTATTGCGCGGCGATGTCCCCCACGTCGTGGATCCGGTAGCCGGCGACGAATATGTCGGGCCAGCCGTCGTTGTCGTAGTCCCAGAACCAGCAGGGGAACGTGCTGGGCGGCTCGGTCACGCCGGCGACCTCGGCAACGTTGGTGAAGCGCCACGGGGCGCGCGGCGAGGTGTCTGCGCCGGCGGGCCCGTCGTTGCGCAGCAGCAGCTTCGGCCCGTCGAGGCGCGAGAGGAACAGGTCCGGCCTTCCGTCGTTGTTGTAGTCGGCGCTCGTCGCCCCTTTGAAGAATGCCACGAGGTTCAGCCCGTGCTCGGCCGCGCACTCGGTGAAGGTTCCGTCGCCGTTGTTGCGGAAGAGCTCGCAGGGGTTGCGGTCCTCCTTCCTCGACTCGTTGGCGAGGAAGAGATCCAGCCAGCCGTCGGAGTTGTAGTCGAACCAGACCGCGGAGTGGACCGGATGGAATCGGAGCAGCCCCGCCTCCTCGGTCACGTCCGTGAAGGTGAAGTCCCCGTTGTTGCGCAGCAGCGAGCAGGGGTAGTGCCCCTCGGTGCTGATCCAGGCCCCCCGCAGCACCAGGACGTCCACGAGGCCGTCGTTGTTGTAGTCGGTCTGGATCATGTTGAGGCCGCCCGTCAGGCCGACGAGGCCCGCCTCCTCCGTTCGCTCGGTGAAGGTGCCGTCGCCGTTGTTGTGAAAGAGCCGCAGCTGGCCCCGCAGCGCCCACGACGACATCATCACGTCGAGGAAGCCGTCGTTGTCGAAGTCGTCGAGCACAAGGCCCCCGGCCTCGTCGTCAACGTCGAGCCCGACGTCGGGCGCCACGTCCCGGAAGCGCTTGATGTCGTAGTCGGACTCGAAGGATTTCGGGCCAATGAGCCACGCCTGCGGCACCTTGTCCGGGTACTCGCCTAGGTTCATGTACGCGATGTTGAGCAGCCAGCGCGCGCGCAGGTCGCCGGGATACTTGTCGAGCAGCTCGGTCAGGGCCGCGACCGCCAGGCGCGATCCGCGGGGCAGCCTGTGGATCCCGCCGCCGCGGATGGGGAACAGGCACGAGTCGGCGTTGTGGTGGGCGAGGCTGTTCTCGTTGTCGCCGATCCGGAGGCCGCATGTGGCCTTGAAGGTCAGCCAGTCCGCATCACGGCGGTCCCTCGCCGGGACGTGCTGCTCCTCCATCATCTTCTGGATCACGTCGTACTGCCCGAGCGCCTCGTCGGGCAGGCCGCTGTCGAGAAGCTCCCAGGCCAGGCGCATCCTTATGCGGAACACCTCGGCGAGGTCGGCGGTCTTCGCCTCCAGGGCGCGAAGCAGCGCCACCTGCTCGTGGTTGCGGTACGGGTTGCGCAGGGGGTCGGCCTCGCGGGTTATCTTCGCCAGCAGCGCGGCCATGCGACGGTTGCTCTCGGGCTGGGGGCGCGAAGGCACCCGCGCGGGCGCCCCCGCCGCCGGGCCCGGCGCGGACTGGCCCGACAGCCTGAAGGGCAGCGCGGCCCCGGCGGCAAGGCCGAGCGACGTCCACATCGCGGATCGCACGAACGCCCGGCGGTCGAGGTTCCCGTCTTGGGGAAGCGGCGGGGTCATGTTATCTCGCCTTGCGCCGTACCGGCGGTATCACGGTTCACTGTGAATCTCCGAAGTGCCCGCAAGGCTGTCGAGGCGCTTGACGCTGGCATGCGTGATGATGGGAACACTTTGGTGGTGAGGAGAAGCCTGAAAGCGGCTTTCATCGTCCGGGGACGCCCTCCCCTGCCATTATGAAGGCCATCAGGCCATCTTCTCGTCATTCGGCCGGAGCGGTTTCAGGAGGGCGTCCCGCGCAACCTTGGCCATTGTTCCACTTGAGCCCCCCGGCGCCCGGATGCCCACGGTTCCCCGGCGCACCCGGGCCCCGCGCGACATGAAGCCCGCCCTCCATTTCCTTCTTCTCCTGGCCGTCTCCCTGGCCGGGACCTGCGGCGCGCCCGCCGAGACGCAGCTCTACACCTGCGGCATGCACCCGGAGGTCGTCAGCGACAAGCCGGGCTTCTGCCCCATCTGCGGAATGAAGCTGGAGCCCATCCGCGCCGGCCCGCTTCCGGGTGCGGGAAGCCAGGCAAAGGTCCGGGTCGACGCGGCCACGGTCCAGCGCATGAACCTCCGGACTGCCGTCGTCGGGCACGGACCGGTGCGCCATGCCTTCCGCACGGTCGGCATGGTCGGCTACGACGAGGCGCGCCTGCGCGACATCACGATCGACTACGACAGCTGGCTTGAGAAGCTCTACGTGACGGCGACCGGGACGCCGGTCAGGGTCGGCGACCCGCTGTTCGAGATGTACCTGCCGTCCCTGTACCCGGACCTGCACAGCTCCCAGCTCACCTACCTCGCCCCGTCGGAATTCCTCCCCGGCGCGCCCTCCCTGAAGGAGGACCGCCGGGGCCTCCTTTACCGCTCGCCCGCCAACGGCGTGGTGATCGAGAAGGCGGCCGTCGAGGGACAGAGGATCAAGGCCGGCGAGCGCATCTTCCGCCTGGCGGACATGTCGGACGTCTGGGTGGAGGCGCAGGTATACGAGAGCGACCTGCCGTTCGTCCACGAGGGCCAGGCCGCGGTCGTGCGCGCGACGTACGCCCCGGAGCGGGCGTTCGAGGGCACGGTGCAGCGGCTGCTGCCGCAGGTCGACGAGATGACCCGCACCGCGACCGCGCGAATCGTCATCCCGAACAACGAAGGCTACCTGCGGCCCGGCATGTTCGTGGAGGTGCGCATGGCGGCCCAGCTCGCGGACGACGCCGTGCTCGTCCCCGAGATGGCCGTCCTGCGCAGCGGAGAGCGCGACACCGTGTTCGTGGCGCTGCCGGGGGGATACTTCGAGCCGCGCGAGGTGCAGCTCGGGGAGCGCAGCGAGGGCGGGCTCTACCAGGTTCGCGGCGGCCTGCGCGCCGGCGAGACCGTCGTCACCTCGGGGCAGTTCATGTTGGATTCCGAGAGCCAGCTTGGCGAGGCCGTCCAGAAGATGCTGAAGGCCCCTGCAAAGTGAGCGGCTCGGCGCGCGGCTAGCGGGTGCCGCCGCCGCCGGCGAAATCAAGCTCCACGTCGGCCCTCCCCCCGAAGTCCTCGATCCTCACCGTCTCGGCGGCGGGGTCATAGGCGCCTCCCCTCACCTCCCGGGGCCGGAGCGCCAGCGGATGCGGAAGGCGGATCTCGACCGTGCGCGGCCGGCGCGGCCCCGCGCACTCAGCGTGGGCCGTTATCCGGAGCTGGTCCGGCGACGACTCGACATGCAGCGTCGCCGGCCCGAAGTAGGTGGCGACGCCGTCCAGATCGATCCGGCTGCCGCCTGAAAGCAGGCCCCGCGCGATCCCCGGCAGGAAATCGAGCTTGGCGCCCTTCTCAAGGTAGAGCATCCACCGCGTCTGCATCAGGAACCAGGCCTCCTCGTGCGTCTTGTGCGGGCTGTTCCCGAAGTAGTGCTCCCAGAAGGTGTAGGTCTCCCGGTCTGCCATGGCGGCGACCGTGTTGAAGTAGGTCTCCAGGAACGCCTTCACCTCGCCGCGCTCGAGGTGAACCCAGTCGTGGCGGCTGTAGTAGGGCTGGCTGAAGGCCGCGTTGCGCTGCGTCATCAGCTCGCCGTGACACGACATGAGGAACGACGCCGCAGGCTCGTCCGGCGCGATGACCTCCTGGAATATGAGGTAGATCGGCCCCAGCAGCGAGTCCCTGGTCGCGACGCTCCCGTGGCTGTCCCATTCGCCTCCGTCGGCCTGGAGCATCACCGGGCCGCTGTAGCCCGCCCACGGGGCGACCGTCGGCACCCAGCTTCCGTCCCCCAGCGGGACCACGGGAGACTTCGCCATCGTCTCGAAAAAGGAAGCCCTGATGTCCCTCTTGAGGCCCGCGGCCTCGTCCCGCCATGCGCCCGCCTCGGCCGGGTCGACCCGCTCGAGCATCTCGGCGACCCGGGCGAACCCGAGGTAGGCGTAGCCGTTGAGCATGAACGACCGGAAGGGGTCCTCCGGGTCAGCGGTCTTGCCGTCGAGCATCCCGTAGCCCCTCCCGCGCAGCTCCTCCCTCTGGTTCCTGCGCCGCCAGTCGCGCATGAACCGCGCGGACTTCAGCACCTTGGGCTCAATCGCGCGCACCCAGTCCAGGTCCCCGGTGTATCGGTAGTGTTCCCCAAGGCTCCAGAGGACCGCGCCCGTCTCCAGCATGTAGTTGCTGAAGTTCTGCATGAACCCGTCGTCACGCTGCTTTTCAAGGAAGTACCCGAGCGACCTCGCCGCCTCGTCGTGCAGGCCCATGGAGTCCATGAACTGGATGATCGGCGAACTCTCCGAGCCGATCGCGTTGTAGATGCCGATCTGCGGAGTCAGGGTTCCGCCCGGCTCCCGGCCGTAGGTGACCAGGTCCAGGTGCAGCAGCCCCGCATGGAGCATCTCGTCGATGCGCCTGTCCGGCAGGCGAACCCTCGCCGCCCGACCCAGCTTTGAATGCCAGTAGGCCCGGGCCTCCACCAGGCGCGCCCCAAAGTCCTGGCCCGCAAGGGCCTGGGCCCGGTCGGCCGGTATCGGCTGGTGCGGCACAAGGAAGTCGATCGTCGCCTCCTCGCCCGGGGCGAGGAGAATCGACACCTCCTCCTGCGCCAGAGGTGCGCCGTTGAGCTTCCCGACGAGGAAGACCCGGCCCTTCCCGGTGAGGCCCCATCCCCTTCTGCCGTCGTAGGAGCAGTTCCAGGCCGGCGCGCCCGCGGGAACCTTGACGAAAGCATAGCGCGGCACGGCGCCGGTGTTTACCGCGACGACGCGCGAATAGAGGACCGTCTCCTCGGGCCGGCTCAGCTCCCCGTCCTTCAGGCGGTCGAACTCCGCCTGCTGCCCGGGGGTGAACATGTGGCCCGCGCCCAGGCCGTCCGCCACGAGGAAGTCGGTGCCCCGCACGGTGTCGACCCGGAGCGGGCTCTTCTCGAGCGACGCAAAGAACGTCGCGCGGTAGGTGATGTCCGCGTCGACCTTCGTGCCGTGGAGGATGGGGAGGACCCCCTCGTCCAGGCGCCGGCTGATTTCGTCGACGGGACCCCAGCCCCGCCCGAGCATCAACTGCAGCTGGGGCGCCTCGTTGTCGCCCGGGACCACTGCGTAACCCGAGTAAGGATAGCGCGACTGGATCCACTCAAGCCGCGGGCTCACGCTGAATATCCGCACGTCCCGGGAGAGCCCGAGCCAAGTCTCGACCTTCTGGCTGCGGACCGAGCCCGCCGCATCGGCAAACGACTCCTCCGGCTCGGACTCGATCCTCTGGACATCCGATTTCAGGCCGCGCGCCCGTATCGACGCGGCGATCTCCTCGTAGCCGCGCTGGTCCGCCGCCTCCGTCACGGCGACGCCGTAAGCCGGGATGAATATCGGGTAATCGCTCCTCACGTCCCCGAGGAAGAACGTGAACGGGTTTCTCGAGCCTTGAACCGTGACCAGGGTGCGCTCCGCGTTTGACGGCCCGTCGGCCCCGTCGATCGACAGCTCGACGCGGCGCGAGTGGGCGCACGAAAAGGCGCCGCCGTCGGAGACATCACCGCGCCCGGAACGGGAGATCTCGCCGCGCCGCACGAGAATGATTCCCTGTTCGCCGCCATTCTGGAAAACCACGGCGATCGAGCGCAGCCCGCCAGCGAAGGCGCATGTGCCGAGGCCGGCGGCAGCCAGCGCAACCGCCGCCCATCGTCCACGCGCCGGCCGCTCCGTCAGCCCCGCATTTTCAACCGCGAGGGGCCACAAGGGGCCCCTGCGCCAAGCGGATCTCCCGAAAGTGTCTTTCAAGGCCGTTACGCTTTGCGATTTGGGCGCACGGCGCAACCCCGAGGCCGGGCGCACCGCGGATGACCGCACGACGCCAACTTGAGGCTGGTGTCCAGGCCCCCCCCTGGGTTTGAACAGACGCGAACCGAACTCATTAAACCTGCGACGGCAGACTTCGAGACATGGGACGGAAACTTGTGAGAACACCGCCAGACGGGAATGTCCGGGGACCGTCAAAACCAAGCGCGGCGCTGCTCAGCTTGGCGAGGTTCGAGGGCTCCTGGAGGTTGTCGGGGCCCAAAATGACGGGCGCAGTCACTTTCGAGTGGTTTGACGGCGGCTTTTTCCTCGTCCAGCGCGGGTGGGTAAAGGTCAGGGGCAGGGAGGTTCACTTCGTCGAGTACATCGGCTACGACGAGGCAAGGAAGGCCTGCATGTCCCGCCTGTTCGACAACTTCGGGGACCGGTTTGCATACGAATGGGAAGTCGATGGAGACGACATTTGCATTTCGTTCGGCCAAAAGGGCTCCGGAAATTCATTCACCGGGAAATTCTCAGCGGACGGCGACAGCTTCTCGGGCGCCTGGAAATGGCCGGGCGGCGGATACAGCACGGTCGCAAAGAAAGTCCCGAGAAGTTCCTAAGTGCCGGTATGAAGCCGGGATACCCGTAGGGAAGTACCGAACGCCAAGTCCGCGTCCGCAGGAATCTCGGCGCGCTTTGGCAAAGGCTGGCCGTAGACCGGCCTTGCTTGCGGATGTGGGGCGGCCCATCCTTCCGGCTGGCACCACGCGGCACGAATCCCTGGCGTGGAGTCCCTCCAGGTACCCGACGGGACATCCAGATCACCAAAGCCTTAACAATTTCCCGCCCAGACCCCAGATTCGGGTCTCCGAATCGGTACCGCGCGCCCAAGGTCCAAATATCCCCGCGAAAATACCCCGACTCGTCATGAGCGTCCCAGATCCTCCGCCCGTTGACCCCCTTCCCCTGCGCGGGCTTCGCCTCGCGGCGCTTGGATTGCAGGCCGCCGTCGCCGCCCTCCTCCTGCTGCTTGGCCTGGCCGCGGCGCCCACGCCCCTGCGGGATCCCATCCAATTGATGCTTGTGCATTGGAGCCCATCGGGCCCCGATGCCCCGGGCTGGATATTCGTCGCTTGTGCAGGCCTTGGTTTGATCCTCGTCGCCGCTGGACTCCTTCTGGTCTCCTGGCGTCTGCAGTCGCGCTCGTGGTGGCGCATAGCCCTTGGCTACTCGGTGCTGGGAGTCCTGCTCGCGTACCTGGCCCATGATGATCCCACAATCCGGCGCCCGGTCAGATTAGAGGATATTTCGCCCGCGTTTCCCGGCGCCGAGGCGAGCTTCAACGTGCTGATGCGCTATGGGCGGGAGCATCCGCTGGGGAAGAACTTCAAGGCGCCGGCCTTCAAGGATCCCTATCCCGTCATTGTCCCCAGCCCTCCGGGCCCCTGGCGCGTCACCGTCACGGCGCGCCGGGCCGAGTTCGAGGCGCACTGGGCGCAATTGGCCCCAGAGCGCGCATGGCTGACCGAGCTCAACGCATTTGATCGCATCGGCGACATGACGCCTGCCCGCGTCGACGCGGAGCTCCTCGGATTCCAGTCCATCCGCGCCGTGTCGCAGCACGGCATAGCCATCGCAAGCCTTCAGGCGCTTGACGGCCGCGGCAACGACGCCGTCGACACCCTCCTGCCCATTCTGCAGGTCGGCCGCAAGCTCCAGCCGTACTCGCGCACGCTCGTGCGCTCGATGATCGGCGTCGTGATTGAGCACATCAGCCTCGATACGGCCTCGTTCATCCTGGACAACGCGGCCGTGTCGCCGGCCGCGCAGGCCCGGCTCGCCGCCGCGCTGAGTGGCGGCGACCCCGAGGCTGGCGCCCGCCATCTCCTGTCCACGGAATATGCATTCCATCTGGGCGCGTTCAAGGGCGCGCCGATAGGCGATATCCTGGCCGAATCCGGCTTAGGCGACAACCATCCGTGCCTTCGGCGGGCGTTCAATGCCGCCAGCCCGTTTGTCTACAACCCGCGCGCGACCTTCAACCTCTACGGAGACCTGTATGCCGATCTCCAGGACCTCAACGGACGCCGCCAGATCGCGCGGATGAATCCCCGAATGAAGGAGTTCATCGAGCAGGATGCGCGCCCGAGTTTCAAGAATCCCCTCGGCAAGTTACTCGCGAAGATGGCGGTTCCCGCCTATACGAAAGTGTCCGAGAATTATTGGAGGAACCAGGACCAGCGCGCGGCGCTCCTCGCCCGCCTGTTGAAGCAGTTAGCAGACGCCGCTTCCGGGCCCCGGCGATTTAGCTCAACTCCCTAGGAAGCCCGGGCAAGGTCCGACGCACGAGGTGACTCAATCGATAGCTGTTTGGTGCTCGGGACAGGACTTGAACCTGCACGCCTTTCGGCAACGGCTTCTAAGACCGTCGTGTATGCCATTCCACCACCCGAGCAATCAATTGGTTACGCGGCTTTCAACTAACCGTAACACCGCCATTGCCATTGTATCTTCCGCATTGGGCACATTGAGGAAAGCACAATCTCGTTTCAGCGCAGAAGCTTGGCCGATCGGCGCATGGCCGGCCGCTGCTAACGGGGGATTATTTGATCCGGTCAGTCACCGGCCCGACTCCGGCGCAGGTGTGTCTTCGGCGGCCTTGCTTGGGAGCGGATCTCGCCAGCCCTCCGCGCCGCGCGGTGCGGCGCCTGAGGGCGTCGGCTCTTGCCGCGCCGCATCGGAAGCAAGTGACGGGGCTTAGCTAGTTGCGGCCCGCCGAAGCAGAGTCCCCTTGGTGCAACCGCCTAAGGGCGTCGCGGGCCTCCGAACAATTGGGATTGATCCTCAATGCCGTCTCGTAATGGACGATAGCTTCAGGCGCGCTACCGGGTTGGCCGACTAGGAAGTCGGCCAGGTCGCAATGCATCTTCGCATCGTCGGGCTTGAGGCGCAAAGCCGTCTCAAATTGAATCAAGGCGTCGTTCTGCCTGCCAGGCTGGCGGGAGAGAAGAAGTCCCAGGTTGTCATGCGCCTCCGCTAAGTCGGGCTTGAGGCGCAAAGCCGTCTCAAATTGGACAAGGGCGTCGTCTTGCCTGCCGGGCTGGCGGGAGAGCAATAGTCCCAGGTTGTCATGCGCCTCCGCCAAATCGGGCTTGAGGCGCAGGGCGGTCTCGCAGTGGGCAATGGCTTCGGCCTGCCTGCCAGGCTGGCCTACCAGCATATACCCCAGGTTGCTGTGCGCCTCGGCAAAATCGGGATCCAGCTGCAAGGCGGCTTCGTACTGCGCAATCGCCTCGGCTTCCCTGCCGGGCTCGCCGGCGAGAAGGGTGCCCAGGTTGTTGTGCGTCACGGCGGCATCGGGTCTGAGGCGCAGAGCCGCTTCATAGGCGGAAACGGCCTCAGCCTGGCGCCCAGGCTGGCCGGCGAGCGAAAGTGCCAGGGCATCGTAGGCGCGGAAATTGTCTTTTGCCTTCGCGATGGTATCCGTCCAAATGGAAGTCTCGCTCTCGTAATCGCGATTGCGGCGAGCGGTCGCGAAAAGGCATGTGGCGGCAAGCAAGACGCAAACCCAGCGCGTGGGCCGGAGGCCCGCTCTCAGGTACAAGAAAAGCACGACCAGCGCAATGACCGCCGCCGACGGAAGGTACGGGCGGTTTTCCGCAATTGGTGCCTCGATGACCGGCACCACGCTGGAGGTGGGCGCGAGGACCACGAAGAACCATGCGCACAAGAAGCCGAGCGCTGGCCGACGCGCCAGGGCCCATGCGAGAAGGGCGACCAGGCAAGCGACGGCGAGCACGTAGGGCCACGCTGACGCGACGGAGGTCATGAAGATGATGCCGCGGTCAAAGATGAGCGGATGCGGCCAAATGCAGAGTGAAAGGTAGACAACGACCGCTTTGCACTCAGTCAGGGCGTACTGGAACGAGTCGATGCCGAGACCGTAGCCGACGGCACGGCTCTTGACATCCAGGAGAAGCCAAGCGAGCAGGAGCCATGAGCTGGCAAGGCATCCATAGAATCGCCAGCGGGCGCGCAAAGCTGAACGAAAGGTTCCGGCAACGAATGTACGGTCGTACAACAGAACCGCCAGGGGGGCCGTGGCGATCACCTCCTTGCTCAGAGCTCCGAGCAGACACGCCCCGACCGCCAACGGACGCCAAAGCCCCGGTCGCTCCTCGATCCCTCGGATGAAGCAATAGAGGGTGAGCAGATAGAAAAGCGCCATCAGCGACTCCGTCCGCTGGGAAATATACGTGACGGTCTGGGTCTGTAGGGGATGAATCGCCCAAAGCACCGCGATGGCTGCAGCAAGAAAATGCGCGTCATCGCCGAACTTGGCCCTTAGGGGCGGCCGGAGCAGCGTGCGACGCACGACGCCGAAGAGGACAAGAGCCGCGAGCGTGTGGACGAAAAGATTGAGCAGATGATACGCCCACGGATCCAGCCCGCTGGTCGCGTAACTGACCGCAAAGGTGAGATTCGCAAGGGGGCGGCCCTCTGTCAGCGCGGCCGCCGGCGGCGAGAGGACGTCGCCCATCGCCGAAAGCCTCCGAATCGACGCATTATTGACGATGCTGAAATAATCGTCGAACAGGAACGGAACGTGAAACGTGCCGCAATAGGCGGCGAAAATGGAAGCGGCGATCAATAGCCCGGCAAACAGGTCGCCATGGGAATGTCGCCGCATCTCGGCTCCGGAGGGGTTTCCCTCGACACGTGGGGGCGCCATTTGCCGGATACGATGGGATTCAGAGTTGCCTTTGACAAGTGGCGCTATGCCCGTCCTGGGATTCACTTCTTCGCGTCCCCGGCCGCCTTCGGATGGGTCGAATCCCAAGGGGCGCCAATTCCACTCAAACCGGCACCCTTCTGGTCCATGTCTAGCTCAGAACGTTCGGAATCCTTACCCCCGCACAGATTCAGACGGCATTGGAGAAAGCCCTGCGTGATTCTGCGCCATGCCTTGCATACAGCGGGCTTGCCGGACCGAGCGGGGATGAGATCGAGCGGATCGACTGGTCGGATATCGGCCTCGTAGGGAGGCCGATCCACGTCAAAGCGGAAACCTCCAAGACCGCGCAGCGTCGACCTGCTGCAATTGGCGACAATCTCGCCGCTTGGCTTGCTTCCTGCGTTCGCAAGTCCGGGCCCGTGGAGGATTCTGAGCGCATTCCGGTTGGGCGGAAGGAGGTCTGCGAGTCCTTAATCTGCGGAAAACCCAGCACAAAGTGTATGGAAAAGCCGCGTTTTGTCGGAATGCCTTACATTCGAGTGGGGCTTGGGGACTTCAGCTGTTGATCGAGCAAATTTCTAACTATTTTATGTCAATAAGTTAAGGAATATAGACGCCCAGTGGTCTAACTAATGCTATCAAAACCAATGCCTAATGGACCGAACTGCCCACTTTGCTTCGCTGACGTGGCAGTGTTTCGTTTGGCATCTGGTTTCCCACTCACACTCCCATCCCGCCATCCCGGCGTTTGACCTATGAAAATCAAAATGAGCAAGTCCTTTCTCGGAGCGTATGGCATCGCCTTGGCTGCCATGGTCGCCCAAGCGCACGCGCAGATAACATTCAATCCGACGCCGTTCATCAGCCAGACCCAATTGGATGGCATCTACTCCGGCAATGCGTCGCCTATTGGCATCACGTATGCCGGCGACGAGTTCGTCGGCACGGGGGGATATTCCTCCAGCAACGTGCTGTACTCGACCAACCTCAGCGGCGGGAATATCAGCACGTTTGGGGCGGTTCCGGGTGCCAGCGGCGAGGTCGTCCTCTCGGCTTCACCCAATGGCAGCGCCTACGGTTCCAACGACATCTACTCGGGTTCCCAGGCCAGCGGTCAAATCTGGAAGTTTTCGCACAGCGGAGGTGCGCCGACCCTATTTGCGACCGTCAATATCGGTCAGGTGCGCGGAATCAGCTTCGATACGACCGGACTGTACAACCATGACATGATAGTCACGACGAACCAGGGCGGCGTCTTCGAGGTTGGTGCGGGCGGTCAGGTGTCCCTGCTGGCGTACCTCGGCACCGACACCGAAGGGATAGGTTTTGCGACGCAGAAGTTCGGGACCTTCGCCGCGGGGACGCTCTTTACCTCGTCCGAAGACTCGGAGTGGGTCAATGCGATCTCCCCCACCGGGACGGTGACGCCGGTGTTCCAGATCCCGGAGGCCGAGTCGATCAGCTTCGTGCCGACCAATATCGCTGGCGACACCAACCCCCATGACGGGTTTTATGGCGTGAATTACCCGTACGACATCCTGTATGCCCCGATCTCGGAGTTTGACCAGTATGCCGGCGACGTGATCGTGACCAGCGAGATCCCTGGCGCGAACCCCAATATTTATGCCATTTCCCTGAACGGCAGCGACGTGGCGACGATCACCGGCGTGGGGAGCATGTGGCAGCCCGAAGACAGCATCTTTGTCACAGACCAGACGGTGCAGGTCCATGGTGGAGTGCCCGATGGTGGCGCAACGCTCACCATGCTGGGCGGCGTTCTCGCCGGTCTCGCGGCGCTTCGCCGCCGGTTCGCGAGGTAAGGTTCTGTCCAGGGTGCTTGAAGAGCCCGCCCGAAACGGCGGGCTTTTTGCTGGGCTGGACGCTCCGTCCCCAGAGCTAGCCCGCCTTCGGAGGAAAGGGCCGCGATAACGCAGGGTTTTGGCCAAGGGAATTCCAAGGGGGTGGCGTGTGGCCGCTGAATAACAACGGGACTGAACGGCTGGCGCATAAGAACGCCTAAGCCTAGGTGAGCAGGCAAAGGCGCTGCGGCCGATCCCTAGGGCCCTGAAGACCTATCCGGCGGAGCCGGCGTCTTGATTGCAATGGAAACCGCCCGTGCAACCTTTCGGCCGCCGGAAACCATGTAATGACCACCGTCAACGAAGTCATCAGGCGTGAAGTCGGATTCGGGCAATTGCACGACCCGGTAGCCGGCCTTTTCAAACGCAAGCTGGCCCTGCCGGAACATCGTCTCGTGGCGCCGCCAATCGTCAGCCGTGAATGCCTGCTCAAAGAATGGATTCGCTCGGACAAGGACGAGAAAACACTTCGATTTAACGCTGTCGGGGAACATCGTCTCGCTTAGCTGCGAGATGATATCGAAGGCAACGGGGTCGAGCTCCCAATTGCCGCTCTTGTTTCGAACGAAGCCCTTCGTGGCGAAATCCCTGTTCATCTCCTCGTAGCGCTGCCTGTAGTCCAGGTTCCGTCTAAGGTCGCGCTGTCTCTGCGCCAGGTCCTGATCGCTGCCGTCGATGTACTCTCCTCGCGCGCTGGTCAGCGTGTCGGGCATCCCGTCGCTCCAGACCGTGAAAATGTACTTGTAGCCGACATATGTCCACAGGTCACAGGCGTGCGTAAACTGATCTATCCATTTCCCAAGATGGAGCTCAAGACCTGCCGGGTCCGCGCGCTCCTCTCTCGCCAATTCTCGTACGCGCTCCGACCAGGGGGCCGGAAGGGGGATCATGCCCTTGTAATACGCATCCCAGAATACGTATCGGTAGACTTCCCCTCCGTCGATGGGGTCGACCACCACGGGGCTCGCGTTGGCCACGTAGGCAATCCTGGGGTACTCCCGGGCCAGGATCTGAAACGCGACTCCTGCGAAGGAGGTGACCCCCGATTGGTCCATCGCAAAGTTGACGACGGCATAATCGTCTCCAAGCAGACGCTGGAGCTCGAGGGTCCAAAGCTCATCCGGATTCTGCCCGGTTCCCCGAAAATAGGAGGCGCCTCCAACCACGACCAAGTACTTGCTGCGCGGCACCGTGTTTCTAACGTACGAGGCCAGCTCGGAAGCTGTCGGGTAAAAGTAGTTCGACGGCGAAATTGCGCCGTGAAAACGAACGAAATGCTCGAACATCGGTCGATCGCTCACGATCCTGCCAGCCAAGCTGCAGAGACCGAATCCAAGAACGACTCCAAGCAGCAGCGGCCAAGCGGGCAGCGAGGCGACCATCCCAAGCCCCGTTCCGCCAAGGTGCGCGGCTCGCCCCCACCAGCCGATGTAGACGCGCCTGTCTCTGGCCCCTGCGGCAAGGAAGTCGTCTTTGTCTCTTGGTTCACTCATTGGGAAAGCCCGCGGATTCAATCGGCCCTAGTGCTAGAAGGTGACATAGATGAAGGGCTTCGAGGGCAGCGAAAACCGGTATAGGAGATAGTGGAACAGGCCGCCGATCAGGACTCCCAGGGCAAGGGACACGGCGACGCGCAATATTCGCCTCAATCGAGTATCTTCAGTTTTCGGCTTCATAGTCTCCTAACGAAAAGCAGCCTAAGCATCTGGTTTGCCTCGGCGACCGGATAAAAGAAATAGAGCCAGCCTATCAGGACAAAGCCCAGGGTGAGCCCCCAGCCGACAACGGGAAAGCGCCGGAAGAATCCCGCCATGATGCTCCCGGGGCGCCCAAGCGCGGCCTCATAGTTCGAGCTGATTACAAGGCCGGTGCCGTGGTACAGCCCCCAAAAGACGAAATTCCACGCCGGCCCGTGCCACAGGCCGCAGAGCGCAAACGCGAAGAACCCGTTCAAGATCTTTCGCGTAAGGCCGAATCTGCTACCCCCCAACGGGATGTAGACGTAGTCCCGGATCCACGTGCTCAGCGAAATATGCCACCGATGCCAGAACTCCGTCACGCTTGTGGCCAAATAGGGCCAGCGGAAATTCTCGGGCAGCGTCACCCCCATCATTCGGCCCAGACCGATGGCAATGTCGCTGTATCCGCTAAAATCAAAGAGGATGCGGACGCCGATCGCGGCCAGGAACTCCCATCGACTGTGAATGGTCAGGTTCGCATACCTGGGCTGCCAATATTGCAGGCCCGCCATCACGTTGTCGGCTATCACCAGCTTCTTGAAGAACCCGAGCGCAACGCGCATCAGGCCCAACTTTACGTCATGCGCCGTAACTGAGCAAAGGCCCGAGCGAAGAGAGGGCAGAAAGGGCTGGTACCGTTTTATCGGCCCGGCCACGAGCGACGGGAAGAAGAACGCGAAGGCGAGGAAGTGGGCCGGGTTTCGGATCGACGGGGAACCCTTGCTGACATCGTAAAGATAATGGACGAATTCGAAGACAAAAAAGCTTACGGCTAGCGGCGGTCCATTGGGCAGGGCGATGCCTGCGAGGTGATCGGTCTGCTGGCCCCAGGAAGGGTTGACGAGGGCCACCACGCTCAGGGCCACAAAATGGGTGTACTTGTAGAACACCAGGGCGAGCATCGGAAGGATCATTGCTCCGACGAGAACCGCCTTTCTGCGCCACAGGCCCGCGACGTATGTTGTGGCCGCCAGCACGACAATCGGGAGCATCCCGGCCGCACCTGCAAAGTGGGCATAGAAGACAAAGCAGCCGATCAACAGGAGGCCCAGCCGAAGCCAGTGCAGGCAGGCCATCCAATACAGCAGAAAAAAGGCGACGGCAAACAGGCCAAACCAGTGGGTCGTAAAGATCATGGTCCGGTGCCAAGCCTATGTCTTCGCAGCCTGCTCATCAACGGGGGGGATCTGTGCACCAATCCAGCCGCCTTTATTGAACGGGAAACAGACGGCATTCGCCCGGGGCCTCCGAAGGTTGCGCTACCTGAGGGCCCCGCGAACGTGCGCGATGATCCGACCGCTGAACGTCGCCCCGCAACCCGTTGAGCCGATCTGGTTTCTCCCTACGACCACGGTCTCGGACGGGGCGTCGTAGAACGGCGTCCTGGCCTCGAACACCCTGCGACCGTCGAGGTCGACCTCAAGCTTGCCCGCGGCATCAGCCCATCGCGATGCCGGGACATCGGCCGGCCTTTCGGAGGCCGGAAAGAATGAGCCAAAGCTCACCCCCAGTTTCTGGCGCGCGCCCGGCCGGATCTCCACGGGGCCGCTTGTCGGCCCGCCGTACGCCCAGTGATCAAGGGAGAAGGTGACGTGGTTCGAGTCGATGTAGTTGACAATCAGGATGTCGCCCCGGCCCGTGCTTCCGCTGGAGACCAGGGGTTCGCTGACTCCGGTCTGGCCGGTGGGAAACTCCAGCGAGATGACAAGGGGGCCAGCCTCGGCCGCCCTCTGCGCCGCGCCCCAATCCGGCTCCAGGCGCCGAACCCCCAAGATCTCGCCTGTGAACCTGCCACCCAGCGCCCTCTGGGTCGGCGCACCGGAACCGATGGACGGGCGCACGGAGGACGGGGGGTGGAACTGCTCCGCCGTGTCGATCACAGCAACCCCATCGAGGCTGATCCTCAGGCGCATGCCGAATGCCTCGACCGCCCTCGCGGGAATGCCGTCGAAGTAGGGATCCCCGATCGGCGGATAGAGCGGGGGCATGTCCACCGTGATGCGGTGGGGCCGGCTGTAGTCGACCGGAATGGGGTCCGTCACGGGCCCTCCATAGCCGGCGTGCTCGAATCCGATGACAACCCTGTCGTTCGAGGCATAGAACAGGTACACGTAATCCGACAGGAACTCGAGGCCGGTGATCACGAGCGGCTCCAGCTGGCCCTTCCTGCCGGTCGGGAATCTCACGGTGACCTCCAGCGGCCCGTAGGTGCGCCCGGCAACCCTGTCGAAGACGAAACGGGGATAATTGAACGCGTGCTCCAGGCGGCGAAAGACGGCGGGCTCGTTCACCCGGAGAAGCTCGTTGTGCGCGAACGACGCGAACAGGTTGAACAGGACCGACCAGGTCAGCAGCAGCCAGCATCCCGCATTGACGATCCTCCCGGCCAGGCCGCCAAACTGCTCCCTGAGGCCCCAGAATCCAATGACGGCCAGGATCATGAACCCGGGCAGGAAGTCGACCATGTAGCGATTGGTGGCGAACTGGAAGGAGAAGAGTACGCAGGCGACGGCGAACGATGCGATGGCCACCGCGAGCGCGAATGGCCCAAGCGTCCGCCGGCGCACCCCTGGGAGCGCCGCCGCGAGTGCGAGGGCCGCGAACGGCATGTTGGGAAGGATGCCGTAGGGGTCCTCGACGCCGTAGTGGCCCGCCGGAGGGGGCGGCAGCGAAACGACCCGCACGAACGGGAAATAGGGGCTCAGCTGCGCCGGCGCGAGCAGGTACGCTTGGCAATTGAACCAGAGGTAGGACAGGCTGAACTGGGTGATCTTCGTCTCGTTGAAGCCCGAGAGCGCCCATGTGACCCCGAACTCGAACGGGTTGTCGAAGCGCAGCTCATTGTAGGCCATGATCCCTGCCGCCACCAGGCTCACGGGAACGACCGCCGCGCACGCGCGCGCGAGGCGAGCGGGGCCGCAGCCGACGGGCCCGCTCTTCCCCCAAGGGAAAAGAACCGGCACCAGAAGCGCAGCCGCCCCGAAGACGTACGTGGGGCGCGAGGCTATGGCCAGGCCGTAGCACAGGCTCGCGAAGGCGAGCCATCCCAGCCTCCGCGCCCCGTAGAGCGACTGGAACAGCCCGAGCATCGAGAGGATGAAGAACGCGTACGCCGAGGACACAGCGACCTCGTAGAACTGGGGCCTTCGCAGGAGGACCGGGACCATGCCGGCCAATCCCATCGCGAAAATCCCGGCCGCCTCCGCGGCCACGCCGGTGTCCGGGAAGAACCGCCGCCTGACCCTGTTCAACAGGAAGCAGCCCGCCAGGAACGCCCCGACGCAAAACAGAAACACGGCCTGGCGATCGTCGAGATAGAGTCCCGTTATGGCCGTGAACGGCCAGTAGAGCACAAGCGCCGGGGCGGCCCCGAAGTAGAGGTAGAGTTTCCCCTTGTAGAAGCTGATATCGTGCATCCCGAACTGCGCGTTCTGCCGCGGGTCATAGGGGTCCCTGAGCTTCAGCAGGCCCGGCGGCACTTCAGCCTGGAGGCTTAGGTGCCCGGAGCGGAACCCCTTGACCAGGAGGTTGTAGTAATCAACGCCGCTGTCGAATTTCGTTATGAACGGGCGTCCCGGCGCGACCGCCCACGCATAAAAGGCAATGACCGCGGCGAGCGAAAGAATGAGGACGGAGTACCGGAGGGCTGCGCTGCGGGCGGTCGGCGACTGGTCGGGGGAGGTTTCGCGCGGCACGGCTCTTCAATCTGGCGGACGGCCGCGCCGGGTGGCAAGTTCTGCCGCGCGCCGCTCAGTGTCCTTCCCCGCGGAAGCTCGCCTGCGAAGGGACCCTGCGGGCGACAAGGGCGGGCGCGGCCCCCTAGAATCACCTCGTGGCGATCCCCATCTGGTCACCCATCCGTGCGTAGGTCTCGATGCAGGAGGCGCTCTGCCTGGTGACATCCGCGTCGAACACGATCCGGCTCCTCGGAAACACCGCGATGACGCAGGAGCCGCCGAAGGCGAAAAGGCCCTTCTCCTCCCCCTTCAGCACCGGCCGCCCGGGGACGAAGGCCTGGACGATGCTGCCGACGTTGGTCGCGCCCACCTCGACCATCGCCACGGTCCCGAACATCGTCGACTCGACGAGCGTCACGAACCGCCTGTTCTGGACAAGGTAGTTTATGTTCCGGCGGAGCGCGATCGGGCTCACCGAGTAGAGGCTGCCCTTGACGAGCCTTGGCTCGCCCGGGATGCCCGCCACCGGGAAATGGAAGCGGTGGTAGTCGCTGGGGCAAAGTCGCGAGATCAGCATGGAGCCGCCCGAAAGCCGCCCGGCCAGCTCGGCGTCTCCCAGGAGCTCGTCCAGGGTGAACTTTGCCCCCTTCACGTAGAACCCCTCCGCCCTGTCGATGTCCGGAAAAGCGAGATGCCTGCCGTCCGCCGGGAACACGGCGACCCCTGGCCCGGGGGCGATCGGCCTCGCCTCCGGTTTCAGCGCGCGCCGGAAGAACTCATTGAAGGTCTTGAAGTCAAAGGGCGACTTCACGAACTCGGACACGTTGATGTCGTAGTCCCCTATGAACTTGATGATCAGCATCTCGCTCATCGGGGCGTTCATCCGGCGCCCGTAGTACCACGAGAACAGCGCGCGCCTGAGGACGAGCCAGACCGCGAAGCGGCCGACCGGGTTCTCGTAGGCCAGCCGCAGCCAGCGCTCCCCGAAGACCTTCTCGGTCTTCGTGGCCCGGTCGTATCGGTCGAAGTAGCGTATGGGCTCCTGGGGCAAGGCGTCGTTGTGTTTTCAGACATTTTTGGCAGATTCCGGGCCTTCGCCATGGAAAACTTCACGTATTTCAACCCGACACGCATCCACTTCGGCCGCGGCCAGATCGCCGCCATCGACCGCGAGCTCCCGACACAGTCCCGGATCCTCCTCCTCGCCGGGGGCGGGAGCATCCGGGCGAACGGCGTCTATGGCCAGGTGCGAAAGGCCCTCGGGGCCCGCACGCTCTTCGAGTTCTTCGGCGTCGAGGCGAACCCCGACTACGACACACTCATGAAGGCGGTCGAGCTCTGCCGACGCGAGAAGGTCGACTGGGTCCTCGCCGCGGGCGGCGGGTCCGTGCTCGACGGGGCGAAGTTCGTCGCGGCCGCGGTCCCGTACGCCGGCGACCCCTGGGAGATCCTCACGACCCGCGGCGCGAAGCTCCAGTCGGCGCTGCCGGTCGGCGCGGTCCTGACGCTTCCCGGGACGGGCTCGGAGGCAAACGGCGCAGCGGTCATCAGCCGCCGCTCCATTAGGCAGAAGCTCGCGTTCATCCACCCGGTCGCGTTCCCGAGGTTCTCGATCCTCGACCCCGAGGTCACCTTCACGCTGCCGGAGCGGCAGATCGCCAACGGGGTCGCCGACGCGTTCACGCACGTCATGGAGCAGTACCTCACGTTTCCCGCCCGCGCGGCCGTCCAGGACCGCTTCGCCGAGTCGGTCATGCACGTGCTGATCGACGAGGGCCCGAGGTCGGTCCGGAGCCCGTCAAACTACGACCTCCGGGCGAATGTCGTCTGGGCGGCCACCTGGGCGCTCAACGGCGCGATCGGCGCAGGCGTCCCCCAGGACTGGGCGAGCCACATGATCGGGCACGAGCTAACCGCGCTCCACGGCATAGACCACGCGAGGACGCTCGCGGTCGTGATGCCCAGCCTCCTGGAGGTCCAGCGCGCCAAGAAGCGCGCCAAGCTCGTGCAGTTCGCCGGGAGGGTCTGGGAGATCGAAGAGGGATCCGACACCGCGCGCGTCGCGGCGGCCATCGCCAGGACGCGCGAATTCTACGAGTCGCTGGGGCTGCCCACGCGCCTCAAGGCCTACAACCTCGGCGCCGAGACCGCATCCGAGGTCGCCGGCCGGCTCAGGGAGCGCGGGATGCTCGCGATCGGGGAGAGGGGCGACATCACGCCCGAGGTCGTCGAGAGGATCCTCCGCGAGGCCGCATAGGCCGCCCGCGCCCGGCTCAGGAGACCACCCATTCCCCGTTCTTGACGGAGAAGGTCACGGTGGATCCCGGCGCGATCTGTCCCGAGATCAGTCCGCGCGCGAGCCGCGTCTCGATCTGGCGCTGGAGGTAGCGCCTGAGGGGCCGCGCGCCGAAGACCGGGTCGTAGCCCTTTTCGGCGGCCCATTCCCGCGCCTTCTTGTCGAGCGCCACGGTCACGCGCTGCTCGGCCAGCCGGTGGTTCAGGTCGGCGAGCAGCAGGTCCACGATCGAGCCGATCTCCTCGAGCGTCAGCGGCTTGAACAGGACCGTCTCGTCGATCCGGTTCAGGAACTCGGGCCGGAACGTGGTGCGCAGCTCGGCCATCACGCTCTCCCTCACGCTCTCGGGGATCGTGTCCCCGACGACGCCCTCCAGCAGGAAGCGCGATCCGATGTTGGACGTCATGATGACGATCGTGTTCTTGAAATCCACCGTGCGGCCCTGGGCGTCGGTGATCCGGCCGTCGTCGAGGACCTGCAGGAGCACGTTGAAGACGTCCGGGTGCGCCTTCTCGACCTCGTCGAAGAGCACCACCGCGAAGGGCTTGCGGCGGATGGCCTCCGTCAGCTGGCCGCCCTCGTCGTAGCCCACGTAGCCCGGGGGGGCGCCCAGCAGCCGCGAGACCGTGTGCTTCTCCATGTACTCCGACATGTCGATGCGGACCATGGCGGACTCGGTGTCGAAGAGCGTCTCGGCCAGCGCCTTCGCAAGCTCGGTCTTGCCGACCCCCGTGGGCCCGAGGAAGAGGAAGCTGCCGACGGGCCGGCGCGGGTCCTTGATCCCGCTGCGCGCGCGCAGGATCGCCTCCGTGACCAGCGTCACGGCCTCGTCCTGGCCGATGACGCGCTTGTGGAGCGTGTCCTCGAGGCGCAGCAGCTTGTCCTTCTCGCCCTCGAGCAGGCGGGTGACCGGCACCCCGGTCCACTTGGCGACGATCTCGGCGATCTCCTCCCCGGAGACCTCCTCCTTGAAGAGGGTCGCGGTCCCGCCAGCCTTCTCGAGCTTCTTCAGCTCGGCCTCGAGCTGCGGGATCCTTCCGTGGCGCAGCTCGGCCACCTTGTTAAGGTCGTAGGCGCGCTCGGCCTTCTCCATCTCGAGGCGGCTGGCCTCGATCTCCTCGCGCAGCTTGCGGACCCGACCGACCGAGGCCTTCTCCTTGTCCCACTGGAGCTTCAGCCCCTTGGCCTTCTCCCGGACATTGGACAGCTCCTTGCGCAGGGCCGAAAGCCGCTCCTTGCTGGCGTCGTCCTTCTCCTTCGCGAGCGCGGTCTCCTCGATCTCGAGCTGGAGCGAGCGCCGGGTGAGCTCGTCGAGCTCCTGCGGCATCGAGTCCATGTCGGTGCGGATCATTGCGCACGCCTCGTCCACCAGGTCGATGGCCTTGTCGGGCAGGAAGCGGTCGGAGATGTAGCGGTTCGACAGGACGACCGCGTTCACGAGGGCGTTGTCCTGGATCCGGACGCCGTGGTGGAGCTCGAAGCGCTCCTTGAGCCCGCGGAGGATCGAGATGGCGTCCTCGACGCTCGGCTGCTCGACGAGGACCGGCTGGAAGCGCCTCTCGAGCGCCGCGTCCTTCTCGACGTGCTTCCTGTACTCGTCCAGGGTCGTCGCGCCGATGCAGTGGAGCTCGCCGCGCGCGAGCATGGGCTTGAGCAGGTTGCCGGCGTCCATCGCGCCCTCGACCTTCCCGGCCCCCACGATCAGGTGCAGCTCGTCTATGAAGAGGATGACGCGGCCGTCGGACTGCTTGATCTCGTTCAGGACGGCCTTCAGCCGCTCCTCGAATTCCCCCCGGTACTTGGCGCCCGCGACCAGGGCCCCCATGTCGAGCGCGAAGACCGTGCTTTGCTTGAGGCCCTCGGGGACGTCGCCCCGGAGTATCCGCTGCGCCAGGCCCTCGACGATCGCCGTCTTGCCTACGCCGGGCTCGCCGATCAGGACCGGGTTGTTCTTCGTCTTGCGGGAAAGGATCCGTATCGTGCGCCGGATCTCGTCGTCGCGGCCGATGACCGGGTCGAGCTTGCCCTTCCTGGCGCGGTCCACGAGGTCCACCCCGTACTTCTCGAGGGCCTGGTAGGTGGCCTCGGGGTTGTCCGTCGTGACGCGCTGGCCGCCGCGCATCGACTTGAGGGCGTTCATCACCTTGGCGCGGTCGAGCCCGAAGCCCTTGAACAGCTTCTTCAGCGAGTCCGGCCGGCCGACCTCGATCAGGCCGAGGAACAGGTGCTCGACGCTGACGAATTCGTCCTTGAGCGCCTTGGCGTCCTGCTCGGCCCTCGTGAGCACGTCATTGACGGCCTGCGTCACGTAGACCTTCGACGTGTCGACGCTGCCCGTCACCTTGGGCAGCCGCTCGAGCTCGCGGTCGACCGCGAGGGCGAGCGCGCTCGCGGAAAGGCCCATCTTGTCGATCATGCCGGGGATCAGCCCGTTCTCCTGGGCGAGGAGCGCCGAGAGCAGGTGCCAGGTCTCGACCTCGTTGTGGTTGAGGCGCCTGGCGGTCGCCTGGGCGTCCGAGACGGCCTGGCGCGACATCTGCGTGAAATTGTTGAGGTCCATTCCGTCGCTATCTTGCATGCGCCGCGCCACAAGCGCAACCCGTTGGTTCGCATGGGGAATCCCCACGGTTAGCGCCCGGGGCGCGGCCATTTCGGCACAGTGGCCGCCGCGCGGGCGCCAAGAATGGCGCAGGCCCGCGCGCGTTCACGGCGCAGAGGCCAGGTCGGCCGAGGACTCCACGAGCCCCGGCGAGCGCGCGGCCAGGTGGATCTCGCCCGCGCCCCGGCCCGCCTGCACTATCGCGAGGCACTTGCCGCGGAAGGCGTGGCGCTCGCCGCCGCCAAAGCTCTCGTCGATCGAGAGGGCCCCGTTGTCGACGCCGATGATCCTCGCCGGGCCCCGCACCTCGAACTCGACGAGGTTGTCCGCGGTCGGGACGACCCGACCCTCCGCGTCGACGATCTCGACGACCGCATGGACTACGTCCCGGCCGTCGGCGACGAGGGACGCCCTGTCGGGCGTCAGCCTGACCGCCGCCGGCTCCCCGGTAGTCGCGATCTCGTCGGCGGCCACCACCCGGCCGGCCCGCATGCCGACGGCCCTTACGGTGCCGGGCTCGTAGGTGACGTCCCAGGACAGGTGCAGGTCGCCCGTCGTGTGGGGGCCCCGCGCCCGCGCCGGCAGGTTGTTCCACGAGCCCTCCACCCCACTCCTCGGGAACTCGTAGGCCTTCACCCCCATCGACCTGCCGTTCACGAACAGCTCCACGGTATCGCAGTTCGAGTAGGCGTAGACGGTCAGGGTCCCGCCCTCGTTGCCCCTCCAGTTCCAGTGGGGCAGCAGATGCACCATCGGCTCCGCCGTCCACTGGCTCTGGTAGAAGTAGTACCCGTCCTTCCTGAATCCGCAGGTGTCGAGGACTCCGGAGGCCGAGCCCACCCCGCCCTCGCCCAGGTAGTCGATGCCCGTCCACATGAAGTCGCCCGCGACGTAGTCGTGGGTCCTGACGAACCTCCAGAGCTGCTCGACGTTAATCTTGGGAAGGCAGCTGCGCCAGCTGGACCAGAAGGCGGCGGCCGGCTGCGCCGGGCCCGCCGGGGCGGACCCGACCGGGGCCGGAAACACCGTCCCGTAGTCGCCCCGGGCACCCCCCATCGAGACGCTTTCCGTCCCGATGAACTTCCGGGACGGGAACTCGTGGCGGTCGAGGCTGTAGTAGGAGTTCGCCCGGTCGCGCCAGCGGTCGACGTAGTTGTAGCCCGCCACGTCCTGGAGGGCCATGAACTCGGGAGTGGCGCTGTCCGGCTCGGCGTACACCTTGTCGCAGGCGCACGTCACCGGGCGCGTCGGGTCCTCCCTGTGGAAGATGTCGACCAGGCCCTGCAGGACGGCGGCGCCGCCCGCCGTCGTCTGCTCGCCGATCTCGTTGCCCGCGCTCCACAGGACGACGCACGGATGGTTCCGGTCCCGGCGCACGAAGTCCGTCGTGTCGCGCACGTGCCACTCGTCGTAGAACAGGTGGCACCCCTCGGGCGTCTGGCCCTTCGGCACAAGCCATTCGTCGTACATCTCGTCCATCACGCAGAAGCCCATGCGGTCGCACAGGTCGAGGAAGCCGGGGTCGGGCGGATTGTGGGCCGTGCGGATCGCGTTGCACCCCATCTGCCTCAGCTCCGCCAGCCGCCTGGCCCACACGCCCTCGGGCACCGCCACGCCGACCGGACCGCCATCCGCGTGGAGGCACACGCCGTTGAGCTTGACCGGCACCCCGTTCAGGATGAACCCCCTGTCGGCGTCCCAGGATGTGGACCGAATGCCGACCGGCGTGTCATACCGGTCGACGTCGCGGCCGCCGACCCTGACGGCCGTGCGGACGAGGTACATGTACGGCGTGTCGACCGACCACAGGCTCGGCTTCTGGACCGCGATCTCCTGGCCGAACTCACCCTGGCCCCCGGCCTCGAGGGCGCCGGGGCCCTGCGCGCTCCCGACCTCCCGGCCCTCCCGGTCGAGGAGCGCCGAGACCACCGTGAAGTCCGCCGCGGCCGAGCCGGAGTTCACCACCCTGACGGCGACGGAGACGGTGGCGGCGTCCGCCGCGGCGCGGGGGGTCGTCACGCGCGTGCCCCACTGGGGAACGTGCAGGTCGTCCGTGACAAGCAGCCACGTGTGCCGGTATATCCCCGAGCCGGCATACCAGCGTGAATTCGGCTGGTGGGAGTTGTCGGCGCGCACCGCGAGCACGTTGTCCTCGTCCCCGAACCTGATGTACGGCGTCATGTCGTACGCCACGCTTGTGTATCCGTACGGGCGCTCCCCCAGCGCGCGGCCGTTGATCCAGACCTCGCCCCGCTCGCGGATGCCGTCCAACTCGACCGAGACCCGCCTGCCCCTGTCCGACTCCGGAACCCGGAACGTCCTCCGGTACCAGCCTACGCCCGCCGGCAGGTAGGCCCCGGGCCGCCCCGTCGGCGAGCCCTTGTCGAAGCCGAGATGGATGCTCCAGTCGTGCGGCAGGTCCACCGCCTGCCACCCGGAGTCGTCGTACGAGGGGGCCTGGGCCCCGGCGGGATCGCCGAGCAAAAACCTCCATCCGAAGTCCAGGGTCTCCTGCCTCCTCGGGGAATCCGCCGCGCGCGAGCCGGCCGCCGGCGCAAGCAGGCACGCGGCCGCCAGCATCCATCTCGTCATGTCGGCTTTCATGGCCTGGGGGTACCGGAACAGATGCACCCGGGCGGCAGGCCACGCAAGCCCGCGCGGGCTCGATTTTTGCCCGGCAAGCCCCAAGTCTCCCCGGCAAGGACCCGACAGCGTTGACAGACGAACTCACCCAACTCCTCGGACAGGCGCAGGTATTGACCGAAAGGGAGGACCTCATCCCCTACTCCTTCGACGGGACCGCGGCCCTGCGCGAGCGCCCGAGGGCCGTGGTCTTCCCCAGGAGCGCGGCGGAGGTCTCCGCCGTGCTCGCCATCGCCGCGAGGCACGGGGCGCCCGTCGTCGCCCGCGGGAGCGGAACGGGCCTGTCCGGAGGCAGCGTCCCCGTCCCGGGCTCGATCGTACTGTGCATGGTCCAGATGGACAGGCTGATCGAGCTCGACGCCCGCAACTTCACGCTCCGCGCCCAGGCCGGGGTCCTCACCCAGGCGATTTACGACGCCGCTGATGCAGCGGGCCTCTTCTACCCGCCCGATCCGGGCTCGATGAAAGTCTCGACGATCGGGGGCAACGTGGCGGAGAACTCCGGCGGGCTGCGCGGCCTCAAGTACGGGGTGACCCGCGACTACGTGATGGGGCTGGAGGTGGTGCTCGCGAGCGGCGAGATCTGCCGCCTGGGCAGCAAGTGCGTGAAGGACGTCGCGGGCTACAGCCTGAAGGATCTCTTCGTCGGAAGCGAGGGCACCCTCGGCATCGTGACCGAGGTGCTCCTCAAGCTGCTGCCCCGGCCCGCGGCCCGCCAGACGCTCCTCGCGACCTTCTCGCTCATGGAGGCCGCGGCCCGGACGGTCTCGGAAATCGTCGCCGCGAGGATCGTCCCGTGCACGCTCGAGTTCCTCGACTCGAAGACCATCCGCTGCGTCGAGGCCTACGCCCATGTCGGCCTGCCCCTAGACGCCGACGCCCTCCTCCTCATCGAGCTCGACGGCCATCCCTCGGCCGTCGCGGAGGAAGCGGCGAGGGTGCGCGAGCTCTGCGCCGCCAGCGGGGCCACGTCGGTCAGGGTCGCGGCCGACGCGGCCGAGGCCGCCCGGCTCGCGACCGCGAGGCGGAGCGCGTTCAGCGCGCTCGCCCGGGTGAAGCCGACCACGATCCTCGAGGACGCGACCGTCCCCAGGAGCGAGCTCGCGCGAATGATCCGGTTCATCCAGGAGACCGCGCTCAGGCACCGGCTCGAGATCGCCACCTTCGGGCACTTCGGCGACGGCAACCTCCACCCGACCTTCCTCACGAACGAGCGCGATGCGGACGAGATGCGCCGGGTCGGGCTCGCGATGCGGGAGATCTTCGCCGAGGCGCTGGCCCTCGGGGGGACGATCACGGGCGAGCACGGCGTGGGCCTGGCGAAGAAGGCGTTCCTCAGGGACCAGTACGGCGACTCGAGCCACGCCCTCCTGAAGCGGGTCAAGAAGGCCCTCGACCCGGCGAACCTCCTCAACCCGGGCAAGATCTTCGACCCGTGAGCGCGGAGCCGAACCTCCTGCGCTCGCTGGACTACTCGGTGCTCCAGCAGTGCATGCACTGCGGCCTCTGCCTGCCCGCCTGCCCGACGTACCTCGAGACGGGCCGGGAGCGCCATTCGCCCAGGGGGCGGATCTCGCTCATGAGGGCCATCGCGGACGGCGAGCTGGAGACGACCCGGGGCTTCGCGAAGGAGATGGACTACTGCCTCGGCTGCCTGGCGTGCACGACGGCGTGCCCCGCCGGGGTCGACTACGGCACCCTCTTCGAGGCGGCGCGCGCCCAGGCCGAGAGCAGCGGCGCCGCGTCCGGGCCCCGGCGCAGGCTGATCCGCGCGGTGGCGCTGCGCCTCCTCCTGCTGCGCCCGTGGGCGCTCCGCGCTGCGGCCAGGCTCCTCTGGCTCTACCAGTCGAGCGGGCTTCGCCGGCTGCTGCGACGGTCGGGCCTCTTCGCCCTCCTTCCCGCGAGGCTCGGCGAGATCGAGAGCCAGGCCTTCCCGGTCCGCAGGCGCTTCTCCGACGCGATCATCGCGCCGAACGAGAAGCCGCGTGGGCCCGCGCGGTTCCGGGTCGCCGTGCTCACCGGGTGCATCCAGGACATCGGCTTCTCCGACGTGAATCGGGCGACGGTCGACGTGCTCCTCGAGAACGGCTGCGAGGTGGAGACGCCCCGGGCGCAGTCCTGCTGCGGATCGCTGCACGTACACAATGGCGACCTCGAGGCGGCCGCGCGGCTCGCGCGGCGCCAGCTCGACTCGATCGATCCCGAAAGGTACGACGCGATCATCTCGAATTCGGCGGGCTGCGGCTCCCACCTGAGGCGCTACGGCCACCTCCTGGCCGGGGACGCCGGGTACGCCGGGCGCGCCGCCGCGTGGTCGGCGAAGGTGCGCGACATCTCGGAGTGGCTGGTGGAGATCGGATTCCGGAGGCCCGCCGCGCCCGAGTCGGGCGCGCGGCCGGCCGCGGTCACCTACCACGAGGCATGCCACCTCTGCCACGGGCAGGGGATAACGGCCGAGCCGCGCGAGGTCCTGAGGGCGATCCCCGGCGTGGATCTCGTGGAGTGCCCCGAGTCCACGATGTGCTGCGGGAGCGCCGGGGTGTACTCGCTCACCCAGCCGCGGACCTCCGGCTGGCTGCGCGACCGCAAGGTCGGCCATCTTCGCTCGACCGGCGCCGCGATCGTCGCGACGGCAAACCCGGGCTGCCAGCTGCAGATCCAGCGGGGCCTGGCAATGGGCGCCCCCGAAGCGCGGGAAATCCCCCGTGTCGTGCACCCCGTCGTGCTGCTCGCCGAGGCCTACCGGGCGGAGGGCGCGGGACGCGGGAACACATAATCCATTTGACGCCAATCGCCTGGGCCGTTCCCAGGCCGGGGGAGCCGCGAGCGGGCCATTCAATTCCCTTATTCTCCGCCTAAGGATTCCTGTCAGAATGGTCTTGATGGGGCCGGCGGCTTTCATGACGCTGCCCGCCGATGAGATCCCGGTTCACGACGTTCGTCCTGGCCGTCGTCGCGCTTGGCGCCGTGAATCTGCAGGCGCAGATCGTCAACGACTCGTGGACGGGTGCGGGGCCCGGCACCAACTGGGGAACCGCCGCGAACTGGTCGGTCGGCGTCCCGCCCAGTGGCCCGTCCACAAACGTCTTCTTCAACCTGAGCACGGGCGCCTTCACCTCGACCGTCGACTCGGCCTACACCGTGGGCAACCTCGACATAGGCGGCCTCACGACGAGCGCGTTCACGCTGAATTCCTCGGGCGGCTCTGTCCTGACGATCACGAACCAGTTCTCCGACCAGGACGCGAACCCCGTCTCCGTCAGCGTCTCGATCCACGGAGGTGGGGAGTTTGTCATGGGCCTCTTCGCGCCGGGCGTCGGCACGCTCACCCTGAATTCGACGAGCAACACGTGGTCGGGCGTTACCCGGATCGATTCGGGAACGTTCGCCGACGGGCAGGCGAACGCCTTCTCGCCGAACAGCGTGCTTGAGGTCGCGAATGCCGTCGTCCAGGTCAACTTCAACGAGGCCATCGGCGGGCTCAGCGATGACACTGGCGCCCACGGCTCCGTCGTGATCCCCAACGGCGGGACGACGCTCACCATGGTCGGCCCCTTCACCACGACCTTGTCCGGCGTGATCTCGGGCAACGGCGGGATCGCGATGAATGGCACGGGGACCCTCGGGCTGTCCGGCAACAACACCTACACGGGCCCCACCGTGATAGGTCCGGGGGCGACGATATCCATCGGGTACCTTGGGCAGGAGACCGGCAGCCTGGCGAGCCCCAGCGTCTCGGGCGCAGGCGCGCTGGATTTCCTGCTATCCGGCAACTACACCTATCCGGGCAGCCTCTCGGGCGCCCTGAACGTGTTCCAGCAGGGCGCAGGCGTGACCACGCTTTCGGGGACCAGCAACACCTACTCGGGGCTGACCACGGTGACCGCGGGAGAGCTCCAGGACGGCGCGGCGAACGCCTTCTCGCCGAACAGCCTGGTGGAGGTCGCCTCTCCCGGCTTCTTCGTGGCCAATTTCAACGAGTCGATCGGCTGGCTGGGCAGCAACAATGGCGCCGTCATAATTGCGAACTCCGGGACCACGCTCACGATGACCGGCAACGGCGGCCCGTATAACACCGCGTTCTCGGGCTCCATCGGGGGGGGCGGCGGGCTTCACCTCCAGGGGAACAACTCGCTCACGCTGACGGGAGCCAACAACTACAGCGGCCCCACGACGCTCGGGTTGGGGAGCACCCTCGTGCTGGGCAACGGGGGAGCGACGGGCAGCATCAACAGCCCCGGTGTGTCGGGCGGCGGAACGCTGGAATTCGACCTCTCGAGCAACACCACGTATCCCGGGGCACTTACCGGGCTCCTCAACGTGCAGCTGCAGGGATCGGGCCAGGTCACCCTTTCCGGCACCAGCAACGTCTATTCCGGAAACACGACGCTGAACTCGGGGACGCTCACGGACGGCGCCGCGAACAGCTTCTCCCCGAACAGCCCGATGGTTGTGAACTCCGGCTCGAGCCTCAACGTGAACTTCAACGAGGCGATCGCGGGCCTCTCGGCCCTGGATACCGGCGGTACGGTCAACATCGCCGGTGGCGCCACTTTGAATAACGGCGTCTTCGCGGCTTCCGTGTTCCCGGGGACGATAGCAGGTGGCGGGAGCCTCGCCATCATCGGGGGCAGCTCGCAGACCCTTTCCGGGGCCAGCACCTACTCGGGCGGCACCACGGTGGCGGCCGAGCTATTTGTCGGCAGCTCCACCAACGGGCCGCCGGGGAGCTTCACGGCGGGGCCGGTCGGGACGGGGCCGCTGACATTCACGAGCGGCGCCGAGCTGTCACCCTCAGCGAACGTCACGCTGGCAAACGCGATCTTCCTGAACACGGACGGGGAATACGTCGACAACGACGACGGCGGGGCCAACAACCTGACCCTGACGGGCCTGGTCACGGGTCTCGGCGGATTCGACTGGTGCACGCCCGCGGCATTCGAGCTCACCGGCGCCAACACGTTCCAGGGAGGCGTCGATATGCGGGACGGCACGCTTCTGCTGGGGAACTCGACCGTGAGCGTACTGGGAAGCATCGTGTCGGGCCCCATCGGCACAGGCGTCCTTACGCTTGAGAATGGAACCACGGTGGCCGCCGCAATCCCAAGCGTCACCCTCGCGAACAACATCGACCTGACGGGCAACGCGCAGATTGGCGCAGGTCCCGCCGACGCAAACGCCCTGAATCTCACGGGCCAGATCACAGGCGCAGGTAATATCACCTACTCCGCAAACTCCGCCGGCTCGTTCACGCTCGGGGGATCGAACTCCTATTACGGCTCCACTACCATCAACGGGGGGACGGTTTTCGCCGCCAACGACCAGGCGTTCGCCCCGGGCAATCCCGTAATCGTCAATGCGCAGGGCGGCCAGACCGCGAATCTCAGCGTCAACAGCGGCGTCACGATTGCCAATCCGATAGCCAGCATCGGCTCGGGCAACGTGATCAGCGGCAGCGGCACGATAGCCTCCGCGGTGACGATCAACGGCACGGTGATGCTTTCCCCGGGAAACCCGCTTGGCAGCCCCCTGGGCACGCTCGCCTTCAGCAACGGGCTGACGCTTGCGACCAACGGGTCGATCTCATTCAACCTCATCGACGCCAACGGGGCACCCGGCACGGGCTTCGGCTCCTTCAGCGTCACGGGCGGAACGCTGAACATGACCGCCGGCGCCGGCTCCCTGGCGTTCAACGTGAACACGATCAACGCCAGCGGGGCGCCGGCCATGGCGGTCAACTTCAGCTCGGGCAATAGCTATTCCTGGATGTTCGCGAGCTCCTCGAGCGCCATCTCGGGCTTCCTCCCGGGCGGGACCCAGTTCAACATTCTGACGGCCGGCTTCATGAACCCCACGAACGGCGGCACGTTCAGCATTTCCGAGGTCGGCATGGACCAGCTGTTCCTCAATTTCACACCCGTCCCGGAGCCTCAGACGTGGGCGCTGCTCGGGCTGGGCGTCCTGGCCGTCGTGCCGTTCGCGCTGCGCCGCCGCCGGCGCGCCTGAGGCCCCTCGCCTCGCGCGGCGGGAGACAAAGAGGTCCTGCCGTGAATTGCTCACTTCGTGTTCCGCCGCGATTGCGCCCCCGAACGGTAGCTCTCGGGCGATGAAATACTGAATTGCATCAGGCGCGCTTGACCTTCAATCCTAGCGCCCCTTTTGGACGCTTAGCTCAGTTGGTTAGAGCACGTGTATCACACACACGGGGTCACTGGTTCGAGCCCAGTAGCGTCCACCATCTCGACGTCTTGACGGATCGTGTCCAGGGCTGCCAGGACGCGCCTTTTCAGAAGGGAATCGACGTACTTCGAACGACTCTCGCCTTTCCCCTAAGAGCCACGAAATGACCTGGCCTGATCCTTCGCGCCGGAAACTGGTGCGCAAATCAGTACGCGCTCCTATTTCCGTATTTTGGAACCCGAGCCTCGATAAAACCCGCTCAGAAGATAAGAACAATTTCATTGAGTGTGAAGGCGCTCTTATGTACCTAGTTGCCGGAGTTTCTCGCCAATGTCCCCGGCATTTCCAGCCGCCTCGGCCCGTATGGATAAACATAGAGCCGGGCGCCGAGGGGTTTTCGCAGGCCTTGGGCTAGCTCTGCTCTTGGGCGCCCCGTCCTATGCGCAGTGGAGCTATCCCCCCACCAAGACGGTCGACGCCGCGGATACGTACTTCGGGACGACCTACAAGGATCCCTGCCGGTGGCTGGAAGACCTGAAGGACAAGGACGTCGTCGCCTGGTTCAAAGCGCAGGCCGAGCTCACGGACGGCGTGCTGGCGAAGATACCCGGCCGGGATACCCTCGCCCAGGAATGGATGGCCCTAGACAAGCTCAAGCCCGCAACGTACAAGGACATCGTCTTTGAAAACGGCCGGGTCTTCTACAGGAAAACCCTGGGAGGCGAGAACGTCGGCAGGCTGTTCCTCCGTGAGGGATGGAACGGCCGGGAAAAGCTCCTCTTCGATCCGGGCACCTACAAGGCAGGCGTGACGACGACCATCCACAACTTCGTCCCCTCGTTCGACGGCCGTTTCGTCGTGATCGGATTGTCCTCGGGCGGAGCCGAATGGTCGGAACTGCGGATACTAAACGTCGACCACGCGGCGCTGCTGCCTGAGAGCATTTATCCCTCCTTCACGGCCCTTGGATGGACGCTCGACAACACATCATTCTTCTATGACGCCGGAAAAGTGAACGAGATCAAGAGCCTCGACTTCGAGCTCAACCGCAAGACCCGTATCCATAGGCTGGGCACTCTTGTAGCCACCGACATTGACTTCTTCAGCAACGAGAGCAACCCGGAGCTCGGGATCGCGCCGAAGGAATTTCCCGATGCGTTCATTGACGAGTCCTACCCCGACTACGTCTTCGGATTCGTGGGCACCGTGCGGAACGAGATGAAAATCCTCTACTCCCCCATCTCCGGCATGAAACAAGCGCCGGTCAAGTGGGACGTGCTCTGCGAATACTCGGACAATCTCGTGCGGAGCATTGTCTTCAAGGGGGATTACGCCTACGCCGTGACGCACACGGACGCCCCGAGGTACAGGCTAATCCGCACCAGCGTGAGGCGCCCCGACTGGAAGCGCGCGGAGACCGTCATTCCGGAGGGGCCGGATTCAATCCAGTATGTGACAAAGAGCAGGGACTACCTCTTTGTCGTGTATTCGAACGGAGTCGTCGGGCGAATCGTGAAGTACAGCTTCGCCACCGGAAAGTCTTCTGAAGTTAGATTGCCCGCTTCCGGCACCGTCGACATCTCCTGTCCAGACTGGCACACCAACAGATGTATCGTGGAGATATCGTCATGGACCTCTCCCACAACCCTCTATGATTTTGACGGGGAGAAGGAGATCTTTGCAAAGAGCATCTTCAACACCGATGTCTCGTATCCCGGTTTCGAGAATCTGGTCACCGAGGAGGTCGAGGCTCCGGGTCACGACGGCGCGATGGTCCCGCTCTCGATCATCCACCTTAAGGGCATTCCGATGGACGGAAGCTGCTGCTGCATCATGCTGGGATACGGCGCCTACGGAATCTGCTACACTCCGGAGTTCGACGTGCGCCATTCCATCGCCCTGCGCGGGGTGGTGTTCGCTATCGCCCACCCTCGGGGCGGAAGCGAGAAGGGCGAGGCCTGGTACAAGGCAGGCTACAAGACCACCAAACCGAATACCTGGAAGGACTTCATATCCTGTGCGGAATATCTGGTGAAGAAGGGCTTCACGAGCCCCCAAAGGCTCGGGTGCACCGGCAGAAGCGCGGGCGGGATCCTGATCAGCCGCGCCATCACCGAGCGTCCGGACCTGTTCGATGCGGCGGTATGCAATGTCGGCGACGCCAACGCCATGCGCATGGAGTTCACCACGAATGGCCCCGCGAACATCCCCGAGTTCGGCACAGTGAAGGACCCCGTGGAGTGCAAGGCCCTGTACGAGATGGACGGATATCAGCACGTCCAGCCAGGGACGCGGTATCCGGCCCTCCTCGGCGTCTGCGGGTGGAATGATCCCCGGGTGTCGCCGTGGGAGCCGGCGAAGTTCGTTGCGGCCGTGCAGAGCGCAAGCGCATCGGGGAAACCCGCTCTGCTTAAAGTCAACTACGACAATGGACACTTCACGGAGGAGAAGGTCGTTACCTTCAAGGATCTCGCCGGCCAGTACGCGTTCCTGCTCTGGCAAGCAGGCCACAAGGATTTCCAGCCGGTAAATTAGATAATACCGCAACCGCTAAGCCGTTGAGAATTTGGTGCGCAATTAGGCGCGCTTCCCTCTTTCGGGCTTTTGGAAGTAGCTGTTTTAACAAGCCCTTCCAAAATATTGGCTACTGGTTCGAGCCCGGTAGCGTCCACCATCTCGACGTCTTTACGGATCGTGTCCAGAGCTGCCAGGACGGGTTTTTTCAGAGGCTAGCGCTGAAAGAGTGGCGCCTTTGTCGGTAGCATGGCACGCCGACCCGCCTTACAGTTGCGCCCTCAACGCTACGGCTGGATCCACCCTCTTGGCGCGTCCGGCCTTAGGTTGGCACCTAGACGCCCGCCAACTACTCGATCCAGCTAATGAGCTTTGGCGATGAGACATCCGCCGAAGAGATTTTCCCTCCTCCCCCTCCTCCGGGTGAGTTTCCGCCGCCCCTCGGGCTCCTTTTAGAGCTTAGATCCTTTAATTTGCCACGGGATTTTGCCGCATTTCTTTTATTTGGAGTCGTCATGTCTTTCCCGGGTTGTGACGTTTTCAGTTGGGCGCCCCTTCATCGATCTGCAGCTTGAAAACCACAGAGCTATTAGAGCAGAGAATCGCGTTGGTTAGATTCTCTCACCCCTTCCCATCGGGGGGTCAACGATTTTTTGCCAATGACGCATAACCTCACCACGTCATTTAATCTCAATAACTTAGGTCCTGATTTGAAGCTCAGGCCCGTTGCCAGCCGGCCCGCGCCGCGTCTTGGTAGGCCATGTGCAGTGGAATGGGATCTGCCGACCCGACCCGAAAACCCATGCGCGGCACTGATTGCCGTTGACCCTCATCCGGCCCCCGACCCACGGGGTTGCGAAAGCTAGCGGAACGCACTCAGGAGGCGCTCTCCGAGGCAGCAGAGGCATGATTGGCTCGCGCCTGATCGGGACGCCCCGAGACCCGTCAGAATCGGCGCGCAAATTGGCGGGCCCTCCCATTCCCGATTCTTGGAACGCGAAGGCTGCGCGAGCGGTTTCTGATTTTCGGACACAGGTCCGAGGTTAGTAACAGTCACAAGATAGGATTGGCGAGTAGCGCAAGACCGATGTCAGTGCCTAGAGAACGAAAAAAATGACGGTACTTCAGTCCGTGAATAGGGTGAATTGGGCATTCCGGTGCATCAATAACTCCAGCGTCAGCTTGTACGGCGATTCCGCGGCAATCTTCTTTGAGAAGACGCTCAGCTTGGTGATACCAACCTCAACATTCGATCCAGTCACCGGCAGGTGAGCGGATCCACCCTTTCGGGCCCAGATCAAGAGACTGGGGCGGGGTCGCCGCTCGAGGGTTGATGCTTGTGTCTAACGACCCGCAACAGATTTGTCGCAGGGATATTCAATTTGGCTGGCAGCGAAATGCCTGCTCTGGCATTCGACAATACGCTCCATGAAACCGACGCAAAGCTGGGAGAGAGTTGGGAAAGGTGCGTTTTCTTCATGAACATGGGCCCCTGGCGGCCCGCCGCGCGGACGGGGGCCGTGTTTTCCTCTCTTGTTCTGTTCCTAGGGGCGACGGCCCCAATGCATGGAGCGCCGCAGGCCGCCTCCACATATGGACCGATCACTGTTCCCCTCAGGACCCTTTCAACCAATCCCCACTACTTTACCGACGGAAGCGGAAGGGCGGTCTATCTGACGGGTTCTCAGACGTGGAATACCCTTCAGGACTGGGGCACCCATGGTTCAGTCCAGCCCATAGACTTCCCGGCGTTCGTGAACATGCTTCTCGCCCACAATCACAACTTCACCCTTATATGGGCTACGGAGCTGCCGACGTTTCACGGCCTTCCCACCACGGCTGCCTCGCCGCCGGATTTTACTGTCTCACCGCTGCCGTGGGAGCGAACGGGCCCTGGGATCGCCACCGACGGGAAACTGAAATTTGACCTGACCAAGTTCAACCAGGGCTATTTTGATCGCCTTCGCGATCGGGTCCAGCAGCTGGGAACGGCCGGAATCTACGCCGGGTGCTACTTCTTCACCGGCGAGTGGCTCAACCTCTTCCGCTTCCCCGGCGATGGCTATCCGCTTTCGGGGGCCAACAACGTGAACGGGGTCGACGATGGAGGCGGTACCGGGGCCGTGACCATGACGGCGCCCAACGCGGTCACGACGGTCCAGGATGCCTATGTTCGAAAGGTGATCGACACCCTCAACGACCTCCCAAACGTCCTTTGGATCGTCTCCGAGGAGGCTCCCGCGGATTCGACCTGGTGGAATAGCCACCTGATTTCCCTTGCCCGCTCTTACGAGGCGGGAAAGCCGCTCCAGCATCCCATCGGGTATGCAACAACCGTGAGTTTCACCGACGCCGGGCTCCTGAACAGCGACGCCGATTGGATCGCGCCCGCCGCGAGAATCTCCCCGTCCACCAGCTACGGCAGCGGCCATCCGCGCAACAAGGTCAACATCAACGACTCAGACCACAGCTACTGGGAGATGTGGAACGATCCGCCCCAGGTGAACCGCAACTACTTTTGGATCAACTTCACCAATGGCAATCAGACGCTGTTCATGGACCCCTACGTGGTCTTTTATCCCCGCCAAGGCCGCAACATGAGCCCGTCTCCCGTCGACGGGATCAGCCCAGGGCCGGATCCACGATGGGAGAATGTGCGCGGCACGATGGGATTCATTCGCGGATATGCCACCCGAATGAACCTGGCCCTCATGACGCCGAGGGGAGATCTCGCCTCCACGGGCCACGCCCTCGCTAACACGACCTCAGGCAGCGCCGAAATCCTCATCTATGCGCCCTCGGGCGGCACGCTGGACGTAGATCTTTCGGGCATAGACGCTCCTTTCGCCGTCGAATGGATGAACCCGGAATCGGGCGCCACGACGCCCGGCAAGCCGGCGCATGGCGGGGGAACAATATCAGTCACTCCACCCTTTGCCTTCGGCAAGGATGCAGTCTTGTATCTCAAGGAGCTCGTCGAGGGGCCGAAGTAAGGCCTTGATGCAATCTCGTGGGACCGATCGGTTGATGCACGACGACCGATGGCTCCTCGGAGCGATTCGCAAAAGCCTGATAATAGGCCCAGATAGTCATCGGATTAGGGCGCGCGATGTCGTGCGCCTTCCTGTTACCTGTTCTTGCACCTTATTGACAGAGCGAGTTATCCAGGAATTCCAGACACTGGTTCGAACCCAGTAGCGTCCACCATCCCCGCGGGGCCAAGGGGCATGCGACGGCAAAGTCGCAAGCAAGAGCATGTCACCGGATGACCCTCGCCGGCTTGTTGCCCCACGTAGCCTGAAAACTGCCTTTAAACTTCCTCTTTCCATCCAAGGTTGCGAATTCATAGGTTCCCGAAACCGGATGGTCACCCCGCAGGGTCTTGAACGAAACCGAACCCTCCAACCTTTCCGGCATTGATTTATTGAGATTGGCCTGAAAGAGGGCGCGCCCGTCTCCCTTTGAGGGCCCTCCCCCTGCATCTTCCGTCCCCGAAAAATGAATGGTCTTCGTTTCCAGGAATTCGGGGTTACCCCATATGTTTATGCGGATGAAGGGCTGGACGGCATCATCCTGATGTTGCAGCGGAATCTCTATATCGTAGGCAGCGCCGTCCCACGGAGCATAGGAGAAGTAGATGATCGCCCGATCCACAGGCCCGGCTGCTGGAGTGTCTGCAGCTCTGATGTGTGCTCCGGTGAAGCAAACTAACAGCCCCGAAAACCCACTCACTAAGAGTGCGCGACAGTTCATATCATCACTCTATGGCGGCAACGACATTAGTTCAATTGGCTGGGCTCCGAAATTGATCGGGAGCTTACATGGCCCCCAGAGAATGACGATGAGAGATTGAAACGTCCATAAACTGCGGGGACCGGGCCACGCATGGGACACCACGTGCGGCAGGATGGAGCCTTTGACAATCTCGCGCGTGTTTTCGCGGGTCTCCCTATTTGCCGTTCCCGGAATCAAGCAAGCTGGCAAGCATTTCCAATAACTCCGCCACTGGTTCGAGCCCATTAGCGTCCACCATCTTCACACCGGCCAGAAAGGAAGGAACCAAGGTTACCGTCAATGTGCCTTTTTTCGCGCGTTAAAATCGTATTGAAACAGGATCCCGACGCTTTGTGCGCCTTCCTTATCATGGCGGATTGCGTTGAATCCATAGCCACACCGCAGGACGATTTGAAAATTCTTCTCCCTGGGCGTTAAGCTTATGGCGCAGCCCGCACCAGTCTGCCAGTCGCCTCGTTGTTCAAAACCGGGCAGGTAATCCAGCCGGGCCGTCGCTGCTTCCACCCGGAATTCCCAACGATGAAGTTGATCCAGCGGGATGCTATACGATCCGTAGAAATGAACGAAGCGCGCCACGGTCAGCTCCTCGTAATAATAACCGGGCAGCACCAGCGGGAATTCGGAGATCAACGGAAGGACGCCACCCAATCGCCATGCGCTGAACCGATCTGCGTCAGTCGAGCCGCCGACGGTAGTGGCGAACGAGAATCTGTCCCCGCTTTGCTTCAATTTGTAATCCAGATTCGCATAAAACCAGTAAAGATCCGTGTACGGGGTGATGCTCCGGTCATTATCAAACCCGTACGTGCCATCATCAAAATGCCATTGCCGCTCAAACCAGGCCGATAATTCCAGGGCAAGGTCCGGATAGAGCGTGGGCTGAATTCCCGCAAATCGCAGTCCGAAAAGCGTGAATGCTTCGACCTGGTCTTTGGGAAGCTTGAATTCCGATGAGGTCTCGGCCGTGTCAAGAAACGTCGAATAGTGAAATCCGCCGCGTGCGACCAGATTCAGCGGGATTAGCATTCCCGGATCGAGCAACTGATAGACAGCTACCGACCCGCCGCCGCCATCTCCATAAAAACTCTGACTCTCAAGGAAATTGCCCTGCCGCACTTCATAGTAGTTTTCGCCATAAATGCCGCCGGAAACGCCAATGCCCACATCGGTGCTAGGCGAAAGCAGATGTTTAAACCCTATCTCACTATCCAAGTAGGCGGGTGCGACCGCCACCCGCAAGGCGACATCTGGGCCGAAGAATTCCGGCGAATTGAAATAGTAATAGGCGTAAATTGCCTGCGGTCCGTGGCCGGCAAGAGCTTGGTCATATCCCACCTCAAGCAGATGCCTATCCGTGGGATCAATCTGCGCCGGACAATTTATTCCGGTCAGCAGCAGGCCGAGAGCGGCCAGCAAAAAACAGATATCTTGGATTCGCTTCAAGATCGGCACGGTAACGCAGTATCTCAGGGGGCCGCCTGCTTTGGCAACCCGATGAAGCTCCGGTTCTGACAGCGGCGTGTAAATCTGCAAGCCGCCCAGAACTCGAATTGCCGGGCTGTGCGCAAAAGGGTGCTTTCCCGATCAACAATCCGTTGTTGCGCCGCAAAAGAATTTCGCCGCTGAAAAGTTAGCCCTTCGCGGCAAAGACATCTGGCGAATTGACCCGAGTTCGAAGGGATATCACACATCCGAAAATCAGTGCGCAATTTGGTGCGCCTTGTTATTTCCTGCTTTTGGAACGAGCCGATTTACCAAGGGATTCCAAGACTTCAGCTACTGGTTCGAGCCCAGAAGTGCCCACCATCCCCAAGCCTTGACGAATCATGTCGAGAGCAGCCTTAGGCTGCTGCTTTCATTCTCGGATAGAGGCTCCCGATGCGCCGGCCTGCTCAGCCCATCGTTGAATGTTCACGCCCATCACGGAGAGCCATTAGAACCCCGATCCTTCCCCATGAGGTCCGGGGCCAGATTGTAGAGGCGCCGATGAATTCGGGCGGCGGTTAAAGATATGTCGGGCCTGGTTGATGCAGTTTTTTGGCGAAGGTCCTACGAGAAGGCAGGTATAGACCCCATGTTTCTCAAATCCCGTTTCAAGTAACGTCCTCGATGTGGCGAATCCTTTCCCAACCGGCGTTTGTTGGCCGAGATGAATACTCGATTGACCGCGGCTGCTCTAAGGCCACCGGAGGCGGGAACCTCGACGGTCGCCACCTTAAGGAGCGTGGACGAGGCGGTCGAGCCGCACTTTTCTCATGGGGTGAATGGGATTGGCACGTCCTCGCCCAAACGAATTCTGGTGACTGACAATGAGCCGGGACTTCGAGTGCTGGTGGCGGACACCGTCATTCGCGAGGGTTTTCGAGCGGACACGGCGTGGGAAGGCGAAGGGGACTGGAAGGCGTTCTGCCTCAAGCACTATGACCTGATCATGACCGACCATGAGATGCCAAGATTGACCGGCCTGGCGCTGATCGAACGGCTGCGGGCGCTTTCGGACAAACCGCCCTGCATCCTTATCTCTGGATCACTGCCCATGCCCGAAACGATTCTGAGGGGAATCGTTCATCTTGGCGCGGTCCTGCAAAAGCCTTTTTCAGCCTCCGCATTGATCGAGAAGATATTCAGCCTCCTGTCGCCCGGCGGCTCTCAGGACCAAATCTCCTCACAACCTAACAGTTTACCCGCCTTCGGCACTCTCCCGCACATGCCGATCGGCTGAAATTGGGTGTCCCCAGCGCCGCGGCCGACCTTACGCTTCATGAATCCCCTCGCGCCCTTTAATCCCCCTGCAAAAATGTTGAGCATAAACTGCCCAGTCAACCTACCGGCATGGAAGCGCAGCATCGACCTTGTGTGCTGTCTGGTGGCTTTGCCGTTTCTTTGCCTGATCACTGTCCTGATGGCCATTGGACTAAGAATGGCTTCGCCGGGACCCATATTGTTCAGGCAGGAGCGCGTCGGCTACAAGGGATCGCGCTTCATGTGCTACAAGTTTCGCACGATGCCGGTCGGCGCCGACACCAAGAGCCATCAGGCGTACCTCATCAGTCTGCTGGGCTCAAATGCCCCCATGGTGAAGCTGGACGCAAAGAACGACTCGCGGTTGATTCCCGGGGGATGGCTCCTGCGAGCGACAGGCCTCGACGAATTGCCGCAGGTCATCAACGTGTTTCGGGGGGAGATGAGCATCGTCGGGCCCCGGCCCTGCCTCTCCTATGAATACGAAGAATACAAGCCTTGGCAGCGCGAGCGTTTTAACGCGGCACCTGGGCTCACCGGTCTGTGGCAAGTTTCAGGCAAGAACCGGACCACGTTCGACGAAATGATCAACCTCGACATCCGCTACGCCGAAACCAGAACATTCTGGCTGGACATGAGGATAATACTCATGACGGTGCCGGCTTTGCTTAAACAGCTTGCCGATACACACCAGGCCAGGAAAGCGCAGGGCCAATTTGCAAATACGCCGCGCATCTTCTCGGCAGAGTCCGCCGTAAAATCCAGGAGGCAGACGGCAGTCTTCTAGGCGCCTGCGCCGTCTTCCGGGCGCCGCGGCCGAAGAAAAGGCGCCCGGACGAATTGCTCCCGCAAGCCCGCCAATGTTCCGAGCTGCCCGGCTGACCTGCCGAGCGCTCCCGCCAACAACTTTGAGCGGCCGCCGCCGGGTCTTGCCTTGCTGAAGTGGAAACTAGATTTTGTTGGACGCCAGGCCCGTACCGGCGACACTACCGGCGTGCGAAAGACCTAACAGGTCAAGTAAGTTCAAGCAGACTAGACCTAGCCGAAAGGATTCTATTGCGTGCTTGAATGCTGGCCTGCCCCCTATTGCGGGCTGTCCTTCAAAGCAGGCAACCTCAAGATGCGAATATCTGGATTCGGCCACGCTCTGTTCGGGATCGCAGTGGCAGGCCTCGCCATACTCAGTTTAGTCTACGGCAACTTCGCGCCAATATTGGAACCGTTTCCTGCTTTGCTTCCCTGGCCGGAAGCTTGGCTATATGGATCGGGGGCGATATTGCTGGCTGCAAGCGCCGGCTTGTTCTATGCGCGCACAGCCCTGGTAAGCGCGATAATCATCGGAGCGTACGAAACGGTCTGGGCCGTGGCACGCGCGCGCCCCGTTTTGCTCAAGCCTCTGAGTGTCGGCTCCTGGTACGGATTTGGCGAGGCCCTGGGGCCACTGGTCGGCGCATGGATTCTCTACGCCGTGCTACGCCGACATAATGACGGGCGCGCGGTGACCGTTATGACCGGCGACCGCGCGCTACATGTGGCTCGAGTTCTTTTCGGCGCGGCTTGCGTGGCGTACGGCGCCGCGCATTTTGCCTACGCAGCGTATACGGCGGCAATGGTGCCGGCGTGGCTTCCCGGCCGGACGGCGCTCGCGTATTTTACCGGAGCCTGTCATGCGGCCGCGGGCTTCGGCCTTCTCGTCGGGGTTCTTCCCCGCTTGGCGGCAACACTGGAGGCCATAATGTTGAGTCTTTTTGGCGTCGTGGTCTGGTTGCCGAGTTTTTTCGCGCAACCCGTGCCTGAATGGGCGGCTTCAACGCAGATTCGATGGTCCGAGACCTTCGTGACGTTCTTGCTGGCGGCGTCGGCATGGATCGTCGCCGCATCGCTGCGAAGCGCCCCGTGGGGATTCGCGCGGGCCGCGCCCGACGATCCGGCGGCGCCGGTCAAGTAGTGCAGGCGTGAGCGCGCAGGTGGCTTCACCGTGCGCCTTCGATTTGGAGTCAACGTCGGCACCGACCCTCGAATCTCATCATTGCGGGGAGCATTCCAACTTGGCGAAGGATCGCCTCGGGCCCGGTACGGTCGTATGCGTCCAACCGGGCGGCCCACCTAGGGTCATTGATGTCGACGCATACTGGGCACCTTTTCGGACAGGGAGTTGGCCTCAGCGCCAAATCGGTTACCGGCTGGCATTCGCGCGCATTGCGGATCGTCCGCTCGGGACGCGGTTTTTCACATTCGCGAGAACCCCAAGGTGAATAATCGCCAATTTCGGATCGCTACTTCACCGACTGTCAGCTCATTTGCCACAAGGTCCGCCTTTCCGGGGGCGGCCTGACGTTCGACCCTCATTCCAGCCCCAAATTAGCCCCGTCATGCACATTCGAGACCTCTGCCTCGCCCTGGTACTCGGCCATAGCCTCTGCGCGCATTGTACGGCTGAGGAGAAGGAATACATTCCACTGATCAATCCGAAGGCCACCCCCGCCACGGTGAATCTTTATGACTTTCTCCAGGACATCCAGGGAAAGTTCACGCTTTCCGGCCAGCATAACTTCGTGGGCAAGGGCTCGGTCTTCACCGAGCAGCTGGAGGCGCTGACCGGAAAGTCACCCGTGGTCTGGGGCTCAGATTTCAGCTTCACCGTAAAAGGGGACGACGCCATGCGTTTCCAGCATGCAGGCCCGGCAAACCTGCCCACGATCGACGTCGAGAGGGTTCGAGAGATCATGGCGGAGAGGAAGAAGAAGGGCCTGCAAGGGCCGCCTCCTCCGGAGGCGCTTCCCAAGCCCGAGTTCCTCGACATCACCCTGGCCCAGGCGAGGGCGAGGACGATCGACGAGATCAGGGCCCGCCATGCTAAGGGGCATATCATAACGCTGATGTGGCACGCGTGCTTCCCCACCGACGGAACCCCGTGCCGCGGTGAATCAGTCTGGGCCGAGGGGCACCTGCCGACCGACGCGCAATGGGACGCACTGACGACCGACGGCACAATGCTCAACGAGGCTTGGAAGAAGAGCGTCGATGAGGTTGCGGGCTATCTGGAGGAGCTTCAGGAAGCCAACATCCCGGTGCTGTGGCGGCCATACCACGAGATGAACGGGGAGTGGTTCTGGTGGGGTCACAAGAAGGGGGAGCACGGCTTCAAGCGGCTCTGGGCCATGATGTATGACCGTTTCACGAAGGTTCACAAATTGAACAACCTGATCTGGGTGTGGGATGCGAATGCGCCCCGCAGCGTTCCTGGAGAACGGGGCATTCCCTACGAGGACTGCTTCCCCGGCGTTGAATTTGTCGATGTCCTGGCTTCCGACATCTACCGCAACGATTACAAGCCCTCGCACTACGACCAGCTGTTGGTCCTGGGCAAGGGTAAGCCGGTGGCCCTGGGCGAGGTGGGAGAACTGCCCTCGCTCGAAATACTGCAGCAGCAACCCAAGTGGACCTGGTTCATGTCCTGGGGCTGGATCCTGTTCCTGTCGAACGAGCCCGATCGCATCAAGGCGATCTACAATTCCGAACGCGTGCTAACGCTTGATAGGATTTCCGTGGATAAGGACGGGAGGTATTCGGTGAAGTAGGTATGCGCCGACCCATCGGTCGCCCAAATCATGATCGGGGGCCGGCAATATGGACGCTTCTGTGCGACGGGAAACGGAACCTCGCGGTCAGAACTCGGCGGATAGTTGCCGGCAGCTGGGAACGTTGAGCCTATCTTAAAAGCCCAGCGGCCCCGGTCGCCCACCGGAGTCGCCGTAAACGACGGGGATGTTTACGTCCTGGAATACACTCATGCGACCGAGGCAAAGAAGCAGGGCTGGCAGCCGCGCGTGCGCAAGATTGCGCGCGATGCCACCGTCTCGACCCTGCTCACGGTCAGTTCCGGCACGAACATCCGCACGGAAGAATGAGGCGTTGGCTGTGATTCCCTACGCGCCTTCCCTCCAGGCGGAATGACACAAGCATTGGGTTCCTTCCCGAATTCGAGGCCAGGAAGCCAGTGGGCGGTGCCTTAGAAGAGGCCGGCTCCGGAACACCAGGGCCCAAAGGCGTGGCGATGCTCGGCCGCCCCCGATACACCAAAGGCCGCAGGTTCTGGCCCTGCGGCCAATTGCCATCTCGAACTACGGGCGAGCCGACGACTTGGAGGCTACCAGCTTTTGCCCCTTCGCGCTGGCCGGTGTCGTGAGCATTGCGGTTTCCACCGAGGGCGAGACGAGCGACATCTGCGACACGTCGCCGTGGTCAAACTGCACGACCAGGGTGCCGTGAGCGCGGCTTTCGTCGACGGCGAAGTTCCGGTAGAGCCACGTGCCGTCCTCCAGAACGGCGCTCGGCCTGCCGAGCCTCAGGGCGACATTGCTCCTCCAGGTTCCTATCTTGACGATGGATGCCCCGGGATTCAACGCACGGTAGGGCTTAGCCGCCTCAACCGGCACGACGCCGGCCCTGGCGAACAGTTGGGCCGCGGAGTCCGCCCGAGCGGTGTCGTTGGCGGAGGCTATGGCGGGGACGACGAGGAGCGCCGCGGCAAGGGCGGCGGCGCGGAGCGAGGCGACATCAATGACATTCATGGCGAATTTGGTTTTGAGTTCTGCCGTCCTGTTGGGCGACGCGCGGGAACCTGCGCGCCGTGATGCGGCGGCACGAGATGCTTTACATGAACGGCGCGTCGCGTTGATGAATGGCGCCGAAACCGGAATCGGACACGAAGAGCCGTCCCCCGCGGCGCGACCCCCTACACGAGATTCTCCGCGCGCCTAGGCGCCCTCAGCGAGCAGCTGCTTGATCACGGCCTCGAGGTGGTCCGGCTGAAGCCCGATCACGCGGACCCGGCCCTTGCGGTCGATGACAGCGTAGGTGGGATAGTATTGGACGCGCCAGGCCTTCTCCGCCGCCAGGTTTGGGTCGCGGGCCGTCGGATACTCGATGCCCCGGTCCTTCACAACCTGCGCCATCTGGTCCTGGCCCCGGTTGCTTGTGCACACGCCGATGAGCACGAGGCCCTGGTCCTGGAATTCCTTGAGAAGTTCGTTGTTGTGGGGAATCGAGCGCATGCACGGGCCGCACCACGTTGCGTAGAAATCCACCAGGACCACCTTGCCCTGGAGACCGGCGGGATCCATCCGGCCGTTGATCCAGCCGGTCACCTCGAGCCTGGGCATCGGCTTGCCCTCCAGGCCCGCGTGCTCGGCGCGCATCTGGGCGTCGTCGTCCCACGTCCAGTTGTCCGGGAACTCCCCTGCCCGCAGGCCAGAGAACGCGAGCACACCACACGCCGCATACGCGAACATCCCTGCGAGCTTATTCAAGACGGATCCTTGGTTGGAGCTTTGCACCTGTTGTGATTCTCGGGAGGATTGGCAGCTGTCGAACGCATCGCGAGCCGAAAGCGCGCAGGCGATCCCGTCACTCCGCCGACGCGGGATTCTCCCGTTGGAGGGCTATTCGGAGCGCAGGGCGACCATCGGATCGATGGAGGCGACGCGCCGGGCGGGTATCCAAAGCGCGGCAAGCCCGACGAGGCCTATCAGGACAGAGACGAACAGGTAGACCCCGGGGTTGTTGACCATCTGCGAGCCGAAGAGGCTCTCAAGCGGGCGCGTGAGGAAGAAGCCCGCGACAAGGCCCACCGCGACCCCGGCGGCGATCTGCCTGCCGCCCTGCAGCAGCACGAGCCGCAGCACCTGCCCAATGGTCGCGCCGAGCGCCATGCGGGTGCCAAACTCGCGGGTGCGCCGGCTCACGGCCTGCGACGTGACCCCGTAGACGCCGAGCGCGCCGAGGAACACCGTGATGCCTGCAAATATCGCGGCCATCGTGCCGACGATGCTGAACCCGCGCAGAGCCAGCGCCGTCTGGCTCGTGAGCGTGCCGACGGAATGGATGGGCTGGTTGGGGTCGATGCTCGCGATGGCCTTTCGCACGGCGGCGACCAGCTGGAGGGGATCGGACTTCGTGCGGACAAACAGGTCGAGCCAGCCCCAGCCCATCTGGTCCTCCACAAGGTAGAAGCCGGCCTCGTCGCGACCCGGGGGGGCGAACAGCCCCTGCATCTGCAGGTCGGGGACTACGCCGATCACCTTGGCCCAGCCCTCCTGGGTCTGGTTGCTGCGGAACCGCTTGCCCAGCGGGTCTTCCCGCGGCCAGAACTTGCGGGCGAACGACGCGTTCACGACCGCGCACAGGGGTTCCTTGGACTGCTCGCGGGTGTCGAACAGGCGTCCGGCCACCGGCTTGACCGCGATGAGCTTGAAATAGTCGGTGGAGACCACGTCCAGCCACACGGTCGGCCGGTCATTGTCATGGGCGAAGACGGCGCCCTCGGGCGCCACCTGGGTGGCGACCCCCGGCCCGATGAAGTTGCGGCTGGTGACGGCCACCGATTCCACGCCGGGCTCGCCCTGCAGGCGCTGGAGCAGGGCGCGGTAGAAGAGCGCCCTCGCCTCCGGGGTGGGCTGCGTGGCCTCCTGGACCTCGATGCGCCCGGTGAGGAGCTGGTCCGGCTTGTAGTGCAGGTTGGCCTGGCGGGTCTGGTAGATGGTCAGGGTGAGGACGCCGGCCGCGACAAGCAGCATGGTCGAGAAGGCGATCTGGGCCCCTACCAGCCAGCGGGCCAGGCGGCTGCCGCCCGCGCCGGCGGCCGTGCGCGAGTCGTCCTTGAGCGCCGTGTTGAGGTCGATGCCGGACGCCTGCCACGCGGGCACGATGCCGGCTAGAAATCCCGCGGCGAGGGTCGCGACGACGGCGATGGCGACCACCCGACCATCGACCCGGAAGTCAAACCAGGTCGGGACCGTCATCTTCTCGACCAGGTTGTACTGGAGAAGCCTAACGCCCTCCAGGGTCAGCAGAAGGCCGCCGACGGAGCCGAGAGCCGCGATCAGCAGGGCCTCCGCGAGAAGCTGGCGGACCAAGCGGCCGCGGCCGGCCCCCACGGCGGCCCTGACGGCGAGCTCGCGCGTCCGCTGGCAGGCGCGACCGAGCAGCATGCTGGCGACGTTGACGCAGGCCAGCGCCAGGATGAACAGGGTCATCGCGAGCATGAGATAGAGGAGCGGCTGCGTGCCGCCTCCGGCGTAGGCGAGGGCGAACTTCTGCACGCTCATCCGGTCGAAGCCCTTGTTCGTCTCCGGCCAAGTCTTCGCCAGGCCCGCGGCCAGCATGTCAAGCTGCGCGCGCGCCTGGCTGATGGTGACGCCGGGCTTGAGCTTTCCCACCATCTCCACGCGGTCGACAAGCCGCAGGCGCGGGTCCCCGGGCGCGGCCCGCAGGTTCGTCCAGACCTCCTGGACCGTCGGGAACCCGAATCGCGGGGGCATCACGCCGATCACGGTGCCGGCCTCGCCGTTGACGCTCAGAGGCTGACCGAGCACGCCCGGGTCCGAGCCGAATTCCTGCTGCCAGAGCCCGTGGGACAGGACGATCATCAGCGGTCGGCCCGGCTTGTCCTCCTCGGGCGTGAACCAGCGCCCCAGCATCGGCTGCACGCCCACCACGTCGAGCAGGTCCGCGCTGCAGAGCGCTCCCATGTGATTGGAGGGTATGCGGCCCCCGCCGCTGAGGTTGACGCTCAGCTCGTTCATGCCGGCCAGCGACTCGAAGACGGTCTGCCTTTCCCTCAGCGCGAGGAAGTCGCGGTAGGAAACCGACTGCCATCCGATGGAGCCCCCCTGCTGGACGTCCGCGCGCGAGACGTGCATCAGCCGCTGCGCGCCCGGGACGGGCAGCCCGCGCAGAATGACGCCGTCTATCAGGCTGAACTGTGTGGCGACCAGCCCGATGCCCAGGGACAGGGATGCCGCCGCCATGAGGCTGAAAGCCGGCCGGTGGGCCAGCATCCTGAGGCCGACGCGCAGGTCCTGGAGAAAGGATTCGAGGATCATGGCGCCTTCAGGGGAGGCCCCCCGGGGGTTCGGGCCGGCGCTCCGGCGGGGCGACTGGACCCGTCGCGAGGTGAGAACGGCTGCAAAGTGGGCACGGGTTCATAATGGCATGAAGCATGCCATCCACCCTAAGAAACGCTTATCCCTGTTAGTAAGGAACTAAGCTTAATCCATCCCCTTTGCCCGCCGCAGATCTTGGCCGATAGCGAGACCCGGCCGTCCCACTAATGGGAAGCTTCGGATTCGCACGCCATCCAACATTCTCGTTCCTCCGAATGGACCGGGCCTTTCAGGCGCCGGGATTGAGCGCCGCGGCAATGGAGCTCATTTCGCCGGCGCGAAGCCTGTACATCCTGCTGACGAGGGCGCTCACGGCGTAGCAGGCGGCCGGGAACAGGGTGAACAGCGCGACGACGCATTTCAGGGCGCCGGGGGCCTGGGTCTGACCGCCCGGCACGTATCCGCTGGCGGCCAAGGCCCAGCCGATCACGGCGCCGCTCAGCGCAAGCCCCAGCTTGAGCACGAAAAGGGTGCCGGCAAAGCTGACCCCCGTGAGGCGCCGGCCCTGCTTCCATTCGCCGTAATCGACGGTGTCCGACATCATCACCCACTGGATCGGGGTTATCATCTGGTGCAGCACCCCGATGACGAGGACGAGGGCGAACATGGGCAACCGACGCTCGAGCGGAACGAAGAACATGGCGACACTCAGGACCGCCAGTGCCAGGTTGGTCCAGGTGAAGACGCTCACCTTGCAGAGTCGGTCGGTCAGCGGCTTCGTGAGTAGGCACCCCATGATGTTGCCCGCCGAGTAGGTGGCCAGGAAGGCGGTGAACAGCCCCGCCTTCCCAAGGATGTAGGTCACGTAGTAGATCATCGCGCCGCCCCGGGTCGCCACCGCCAGGATGTTGAGCACCGTCAGGACGCCGACGATCCGCCATTGGTCGTTGCGCGCGATGTCCCTCACGTCGGCCCAGAACGAGGCCTCGGCCTCCCGCCTCGGAAGGACGCGCTCCCGGGTAGCGGCGAAGCAGGCGAGAAGCATGCCCGCCGCCGCCACGGCCAGCACAGCGATCGCACCCTGGTATCCGGAGGCCTTGTCGGTCCCGCCGATCCAGCCCGCCAGCGGCACCATCAGGATCGTGCCGAGCATCCCGCCCGCCGTCGCGAGCACGAAGCGGTAGGCCTGCAGGGATATCCGCTGGGTGTCGTCGGCGGTGATGACGCCGCCCAGGGCGCAGTAGGGGATGTTGACGACGGTGTACATCAGCGTGAGCAGCGGGTACGTCAGCCCGGCGAAGATCATCCTTCCGCCGAGCCCCAGGCTCGGCGTGCTGTACGCGAGCACGCAGCTCAGCCCAAAGGGAACGGCCCCCCACAGGAGATAGGGGCGAAACCTGCCCCAGCGCGAGTGTGTGCGGTCCGCCAGCCAGCCCATCACCGGATCGCTCACCGCGTCCAGGGCCCGGGCGATCAGGAACATGCCCCCGACAAACGCCGCCGGAAGCCCGAAGATGTCCGTGTAGAAAAACGTCATGTAGAACATGACGTTGTCGAAGACGATGTGGCTGGCCGCGTCGCCCAGCCCGTAGCCGATCTTCTCCCGCGCGGACAGGGGGGTGCTTCCGGTCGGCGGCGTCATTGAGGATCCGGCGGGTGCGGGAGCCCAGTGCCAGCGTCCGCGCAGCGCCCCGCGAGAGCTACCGCCGGTGCGCAGAGGGCGATGGCTTGCGTCGGCCCACCCCGGAACCCGTTCATGGCTTGAGGATTCGCTCGGCCTCCGCGGCGGTCTCGCAGGTGACCACGTGGACGCCGCGCCGGTAGTGAACGATGGCGAGGATGTTGAACCCGATGTCCTTGGACGGGTCCGGGATGATCCTCACGACGGTGCCGACGCCCTTTGCCCTGAACCTGTCCATCATGCCCGTGAGATCGGGCGCGCAGTCCAGCTCCATCGACTCGAGCCCGCTCAGATCGGTCAGCACGGTGAACCCCGGCCGCAATCTCGAGAGAATGCCACCGGCCCGCTCGGTGACCGACTTCATCGAGGCGGCGGTAACGTGCCCGAAATACCTGAACGTGACGAGATTCCGGGACTCATCGACCTGAATGTCGCACGGCGCCGTCCTCGGCGCCTTCCCCGCAGGGGCGTTCTTCCCGCCCGCGCCCGATTGGCCGGGCGTCGGTTCGGTGGGCTTGGGAGTCGGGGGCATGGGGTGGCGGCTCGGTCGGCGCCGGCTTGGCCGCGCGCATCAGCCGAGGACAAGCATACGAAGGGCAATTCCGTCAAGGACCAATGGCCGGAGGGCATCGGAACCCCGGGCGCTCGCGGTCGCATGGCCGCCCGCGGTCCCCCTGGGGCCCGGATTCCGGGCCGCGATCGCCGGCCGGGCTTGCCGCCGGGCGGGGGACGTGAGAGCATCTCCCCTTTGGCATGGCCGGCACCGTTCCGGGAACACCTCGAAAGGATCCTCTGAAACTAGACGCAAACATCAAGGCCCCCTTCGGGCTGAAACTCATCGCCGGGGCGAAGCTCGCCAAGGGCATAGTCCTCGCGTGCCTTTCGCTCGGGGTGCTGGACCTTATCCACAGCGACCTTCCCGCGCTCGCGCTCCGCTTTCTGGAGGTCGCCAGGATATCCCCGGAAAACAGGTACGTGGTGTTCCTGCTGGACAAGGTCGGCCTCGTCGACACCAGGACCCTGGTTCGTCTGGGCATACTGTCGGCGCTCTACGCATCGATCCTCCTTGTCGAGGGTTTCGGCCTGTGGATCGGGGCCGCCTGGGCCGAGTACATGGTGGTCATATCCTCCGGCGTCTTCGTGCCGGAGGAATGCCTCATCCTCCTCCACAAGTTCACGTGGCTCAGGCTGTCCATCCTCCTCGTCAACGCGGCCATCCTGGTGTACGTGGCCAAGGTCGTGTGGGACCGGTACCACCTGAGGAGATCCCGGAGGGCCGCCCCGGGCGGCGTGCCCGCGGCCACGCGCGAACCGCTCCGGCTGGATTGACCGGGCCCAAGGGCCGTGCGCAGGCCGAACGCCCCGTCAGAAGAGCGGCGCGTCGTTTTTCGGGTCGCTTAGCAGGGCGTCGAATCGGGGATCGTCCCGAAGCGGGGCGAAGAACGGATCGTGCCTCGCCAAATGGACGTTGGTGGGGCAGGGAATGCTCAGCAACCGGGCCAGCTCCAAGAGCGCCCACTCCCTGTCGCCGTTGCTGCGGAGGGCCTCGGCGATCCGGCTGGCCGCGGCTGTGTCCTCTCGCGCGTAGCTCAGGAAGACGGCGCGGTTCGCGGTCGATGGGGAGCTGGCCGGCATGAATCGGTTGGCGCGGAAGGATGGCGGTTGCATCACGGCGGCGGCGAGCACAAATCCGGGACCGCCCGCCGGGCGCGCCCCCTATCCCACGGCCCCCGGCGGAGCCAGCAGGCCGTGGAGCTCGAGCGTCCCGTCCGGCCGGGCCAGGGCGGCGCCTATGCCCGGATTCGCCGAGCAGAACCCCGCCACCTCGGCGTCGGTCATGATGAAGAACGCGGTCGACAGGGCGTCGGCCACGGCGGCATCCGGCGCCAGGGCCCAGGCCCGCAGGGTCCGGGCCGCCGGAAGGCCGGTCCGGGGATCGACCAGGTGGGGGCCCTTCACGGCCAGCCCGGAGCCGCTGAGCGCCGCGCCCCTGAGAACGATCTCCCGGCGGGCGCCGCCCTCGCCGAGCCCGACCGGCCACCCGGCGGCCGACGCGGGACCGCCCCGGGCCAGCACGGTGCTGCCGCCGCTGTTGAGGCAGGCCGAGGCGACGCCCCATTCGGCCAGCACATCCGCCATCCGGTCAAGGGCGTAGCCCTTGCCGACCGCCCCGAGGTCGATCTGGAGGCGCAAGGCCTGCGAGGTCAGCACATGCGCGGCCGGGTCGAGGGTGAAAGCAGGGGCGCCGTCCGGGAGCCCCGGCCTGCCCTCGGATCCGTACGCCGGGTCGAAGGCGCGCCGCGTCGACTCGGCGACCCCGGCCGCGACGAGGAGGCACTCCATCGCGTCGTCGCCGATAACCGCGGTTCCCCCGAAGGGCAGGCGGTTGGCGCGGGCGATGTCGCTCGACTCGACAAAGCGGCTGAGCTCGCCCTCGAGGCGGTCGAGCTCCCGGAACGCCGCCGCCGCGGCCTGCCGGGCGTACGGCCCCTCCTGGCCCGCGACGGCGATCTCGAACCAGGTCGCCATCGCCTCGTGGCGAAAGACGCCGGCGCTCATGGACGCGGGCGCCGCCACAGGTCCAGGCGCAGGCGCAGCATCTCGAAGGCGGGCCGCCACCAGAGCCTGGCGAGGCCGTACTTCGAGCGGCCGTGCAGCCTCGGGTGGTGGCGCACGGGAACCTCGCCCACCCGCAGGCCGGCGGCGGCCGCCAGGGCCGGGATGAAGGCCTGTAGCAGCGCCATCGGCTTCACGGCGGCCAGGACCTCCCGGCGCATGACGCGCAGCTGGCAGCCCGCGTCGTGGACCCGGTCGGCCAGGACGGCCCGCCGGACGGAGTTGGCAACCCGCGACATCGCGCGGCGAAGCAGGGAATCCCTCCGGCCGACCCTCCAGCCGCAGACAAGGTCAAAGGGGCCGGACTCGAGCAGCGAGAGGAGCGCCGGGAAGTCGGCGGGATCGTTCTGGAGGTCGCCGTCCATGGTGAGGATCCGCTCTCCGCGCGCGTCGCGCAGGCCCGCAAGCAGGGCGGCCGCCTGGCCGGCGTGCGCCGGCAGGCGCAGCTCGCGGCAGGCGGGAAAGCGTCCGGCCGCCGCGGCGATTTCGGCTCCGGTCGAGTCCGTGCTGCCGTCATTGACGAGGATGATCTCGAAGGGCTCGGCGCGGGCTCCGAGGGCCGCGGAGGCCCGCTCGACGAGTTCCGCGATGTTCCCGGCTTCGTTGTAGACGGGCACAACGAGGGAATTGCGAGGGGTCATCGCCGGGGCGTGAAGACGACGCAGACGAAGCCGGGGCGCAGGCCGAGGTACGATTCAGCGTAGGCCCCGTGGAGGCGCGAGCGGACGGCATCGGCCAGGTCTGCGGACGCAACGACGAGAGCGCCGTCGCAGTCCGCCGGCGGCCGGTCCCAGTAGCCGACGCGCGACAGGCCCCGGAAATACCACGGCAGGGGCCAGTATTCCTCGCTGATCACCCTTATCGTGCCGCCCGGCGAGCGCGCGAGGGCCCCGTCCGCCATGGGCCGGAACTTGAGGACGTCCGGCGAGCTGTGGACGTAGGCGAAGGGATTGCGCGGGTCGGACGCGTAGGGCCGGGTCACCCGGTCGGCCTGGAAGCCCAGGAATCCAATGACCGTGAGCGCCGCGGCGGCCGCGGCCCACCGGCCCGGCCTCGTCCGGGAAAGCGCTGCGACCGCGCCGGCGGCCAGGAGCGCGAAGCCCGGCGCGAGGTCGACGGCGTGCCACGGCGTCTTGTAGGGCACCGCAGAGAGGGCGACCAGGACGAGGCCCGAGTACGCGGCGGCCCACCGAAGCAGCGGGCTCCCCCGGAGGAGGGCCGCGCAGAAGCCCCCCAGGACCAGGGCGGCGAACCCGGCCTCCTCGAACACGAGACCCCCGGCGCGCTGCCACGTGAATATCCTCAGGAAATACCACCACGGCTTCTCGTGGCCGGTGTCGGCGCCGCGCAGCCGCGCGAGCGCCTGGCCGCAGGCCCCGAGCGCGTCCTGCAGGCCGGCGGGGTGCGCGCCGAACGAGGAGTAGAACAGGGCCGCCACCGCCAGCGCCGCCGCGGCCCCGGCGCCGAGGCCGCGCGCGGGATTCCTGGGCATGGAGGGACCGCCCGCTGGCCGCGCAGCGAGGAGGGCCGCGAGCGCGGCCAGGGCGAAGAGCGGCGCGCTCTCCTTCGAGGCCAGCATGAGGCCCAGGCAGGCGCCGGCAGCCGCGGCCCAGCGCGTCCGGCCCCCGCGCAGCCACTGGCGGGCGCAGGCGAAGGCGGCCAGCGTCGACGACGCGAGCAGGGTCTCCTGTATGAAATACCGGCTGTAGTAGACCGCGGGGGGCGAGGCCGCCAGGAACGCCGCGGCCGCGAGCGAGGGCCAGCGGCCGAGCGGGGCGGCAAGGATGCCCAGCAGGAGGACGGACAGAGCTCCCGCCAGGGCGGGCACCATGCGGACGGTGACCTCGTCCAGGCCCGCGAGCGTCCGCTGGCCCCGGAGCCAGGCCACCGGAAGGACGGCGTAGTACAGCAGCGGGCCGTGGTGGTCGCGCGGGTCGAACGCGTACCGCCCGGACTCTAGCAGCTCGCCTGCCTTGACCGCCTGGTTGGCCTCGTCCGCGTGCATCGGGCGCAGCGCGAGCCCCCGGGTCCTCATCCAGAGCGCCGCCAGGGTCACTATCGCCAGGGGCAGCCAGCGGGAGAGGATCTTGGGCACGGCGGACGGCGGGCGCGCGCCACCACGCGGGCGCGTCAGTTCACGGGCTTGCCGTAAACCTCCACCTCGGTGTAGTGGTTGAGCTCGTCGGAAGTGTTTCCGTCGCTGTAAAGGCGGACGTAGCGGGCGACGACGCCCTTCGCGTCGACCACGCGGCCCTTGTAGGTCTCGACGTAGGCCAGGTCGGTCCCCTTTCCCAGGCCGTCGGCGCCGGTGTCGTCGTTGTTGAAGAGCGTCGTGACGCCGGTCTTGAAGGCCGGGTCGTTGGAGGCCTGGATGACGACCGCGTGGTAGACGCGCGCCTCGGCGTGGAAGTGCCACACCGCGACGGCGGCCAGCCTGGCGGGCGCGCCGAGGTCGACCTGCGCCCACTGGACGCCTGGCCCGAACTCGACGTAGCTGCCCTCGACCCCGGACTTGTCGCCGTCGGTCAGGTAGCCGAGCTCGCCGATCACCGGGTACGAGTCGCTCGCGGTGACGGGCTTGCCGCGCGAGAGGAGGACGGTGCCCGCGGGCACGAGCACCGGCGGGCGGTTGGCCGCGGCCTCCTGCGGCTCGAGGTTCGAGACCTTGATCGGCCGGGGCGTGCCGACGAAGAGGGGCTTCGGCAGCTCGACCTTAAGCGGGACCAGGTCCTCGGCGCGGGCGAAGGAGGCGAGCGCCAGGACGGCGGCGGCGAGTCGGATCGTTGCGGCGTTTTTCATGCGGTGAAGTCCTCGGGGGCGAAGGCGAGCATCCGCCGGGCCGCGACGGCCTCGTTCACCTTCAGGATCGTGACGGCGGTGGCGAACGCGACCTCGCCGGGGCTGTGCAGGGCTGCCCTGCCGCGGATCGCGTCGAAGAAGTTCTCGAGGTGGGGCTGGTGGATCGGCTTGTCGAGCACGACGGGGATCTCCCAGGCGGACAGCTCGGCCGTCTCGCGCACGTCGACCACGGCCGCCGCCCCCGAGAACCCGGGGATGCGCGGGCGCGGCTTCTCCCAGGGCTTGACGGGCGCCGGCGCGCCCTCGCCGGAGCCCGGCCGGGCGATCAGGCCCTTGTCAACCCACGCGTCCCACTCCGGGGCCCTGGCCTCGCGGTAGAGCCTCGTGTACTTCGGGTTCTCGGACATCTTGAGGGCGCCCTCGTCGCCCATGAAGTACTCGTAATAGCCGCCGCCCGCGCTGGTCGTCGTCAGCACCTCGTAGCTGGTTCGCACGATCTGGGCCTGCGTCGGGTACTCGTATATAACGAACACGTTGTCGTACCACTCGTGGTTCGTGTAGTAGTCGCGCCCGCCCCCGGCGATGACCGAGACCGGGTTTGCGCCGAGCATCCAGTTGAAGATGTCGATCTGGTGGGCGCCCAGGTCGGATATCACGCCCCCGGAATATCTCCTGAACCAGCGCCAGTTCCGGAACTCGTGCATGTCGCCGTAGCCGTACTTGTGCAGCACCTCCTCCGTGAGGCCCTGTCCGGCCGGGAATCCCAGATCGTCCGTGACGGACCGGTTCCACTGGGCGGCGGCGTTGGTCACGCGGCCGAGGAGCCTGGCCTCGCGCAGGATGCGGTCGTGGGCGTAGATGTAGCGCGGGTTGCTGCGGCGCTGGTGGCCGATCTGGAGGAGGCGGCCCGCCTCCCGGGCGGTGCGCACCATCGAGCGGGCGCCCTCGACCGTGTTGGACATCAGCTTCTCGCAGTAGACGTGCTTGCCGGCCCTGAGCGCCGCGTTCGTGTGCTCGGCGTGCATGAAGTCGGGCGTCGCGACGATCACGGCGTCCAGGTCGGGCGTGGCCGCAAGCATCTCCCTGTAGTCCTCGAACGGCACGGGGTCGTGCCCGAACTTCTTGAGGAGGCGCTCGCCGTACCTGCGGTTGTACGGCCAGATGTCGCAGACGGCGCGGAAGCGGATGTCCGGGATCCTGAACGAGGCGTTCATGAGCACGCGCCCCTGCTCGCCGCAGCCCACGATGGCCACGTTGAGGCTGTCCCCCCCGCCTGCCGCCGGGGCGGCGCGCGAGAGGTAAGGGGCCGCGATGATCGCGGCGCCGAGCTTGGCGCCGGTCGCGAGGAAGTCGCGGCGGGTGAACCCGGGAAGGGGCGCGGCGGGCATGGCGTCGTGTCGGCCTACGCCCGGCGGTCGGGCAGGAGCGCGAATCGCTCGTAGCGCACGAGGAGGAGCGCCCCGACGATCAGGATCACGTGGATGGCCAGCCAGGCCACGCCCTCGTTCTCCTGGACGGCCATGAGCCCGAACGAGAGGCTGACGTAGAGGAGGCCGGTGACGACCAGGGTCTCGCGCGACTTGACGCCCAACAGGAGCAGCGCCCCGAGGAAGAGCAGGAGGTAGCCCAGCGAGTCCGCGTAGAGGCGGGTGGCCCAGAGCGGCAGGAAGGAGTTGGCCGTGATGCCCTGCGCCATCCCCTTCATGTTCTCGTAGTAGTTGGCGAACGTGTAGCGGCCGTTGCGCTCGTACTTCTCGAGGCCCTCGAGGAGCGTTCGAAGGCCGAGGAACAGGCGCAGCAGCAGGAAGGCCCAGGCGTACTCGCAGCGCTGGGCCGGCTGGGGGGATTGGGTCGTATCGCTCATGGTATTCGGGGAGGCGCGCGGGTTAGACACCGAAGCCGGGCCTGTAGCGCTCCGTCACGAACTCGTTGGCCGACGCCAGGTTCGTCACCTTCATGGCCTCCGAGTCCCACTCGATCCGGCGGTTCGTGCGGAGCGCGATGTTGCCGATCAGCACGCTCTCGGCCAGGCGGGTCGAGTACTCGAAGTTCGAGCCGGCGGGCACGCCGCCCTTGCAGGCGCGTATCCACTCGGCGAAATGGCCGCCCGGCACGCGCGGGATCGTCCTCGGAGGCAGGCCCGGCGCCATGTCCTTCATCTTGGACTCGGGGATGATCCGGATGCTGTCGTAGTACGTGTCGGCGACGACGGTCGCCTTCGAGCCGATGAGGAGCGTGCCGTTGTCCTGGAGCGCCCGGCCCTCCTCGAGCTCCGGCGGCCGCGGCGGCATCAGGCCGCCGTCGTACCAGGTCCACTGGACCGGCGGCCTGTCGCCCCGGGCGGGGAACTGGAGGCGGATCACCGAGGACGACGGGTAGCTGATCGCGGTCCCGTTGGCGCTCACCGGCTCGATCGAGGTCGGGGCCGTGAGGCCGAGGGCCCAGTAGGCCCCGTCCATGATGTGGCAGCCCATGTCGCCGAGCGAGCCGGTCCCGAAGTCCCAGAAGCCGCGCCAGGTGAAGGGAAGGTACGCAGGATCGTACTCGCGGGCCTGGGCGACGCCGAGCCAGAGGTCCCAGTCGAGCGTCGGCTGCACGACGGGCATCATCTTGCTGTGGTCGAGGGGCTTCACCCCCTGGGGCCAGATGGGCCGGTCGGTCCAGCTGTGCACCTCGCGCACCTCGCCGAGCACGCCCGCGTCGACCCATTCCTTGAGCCGGCGGGCTCCCTCGCCCGCGTGGCCCTGGTTGCCCATCTGCGTCGCCACCTTCTTCTCCCTTGCGGTCTGCAGCAGGACGCGGGTCTGGTGGACGTTGTGGGCTAGCGGCTTCTCGATGAACACGTGCTTGCCGAGGGCGAGCGCGGCCATCCCGACCGGGAAGTGCATGTGGTCGGGCGTCGAGACAGTCACCGCGTCGATCTTGTTGCCCAGCTTGTCGAGCATGACCCGGAAATCCCGGAAATGCGGCACGCTCGGGAACTCGCCGTAGCTCTTCGCGGCCCGCTCGTCGTCGACGTCGCAGAATGCGACAAAGTTCTCCCCCTTCATGCCCGCGACCGCGCCCTCGCCGCGGCCTCCGACGCCCACGCAGGCAACGTTGAGCCTGTTGTTCGGCGTCTGGGCGCCGGCTTCCTGGGAGCGCAGGATGTTGGGCAGCGAGACGGCCGCGGTGGCGAGCGAGGCGGTCTTCAGGAAGGTTCTGCGGTTCATACCGGGGGTGTTCATGGTCGTTTGATTAGGGCGATGTCTGGCGGATGCGCTTTCTGCGGTAAAGGGTCCTGGGGGGGGTTATCAAGAGGAGGGCCAGGCCCGGGCCCGGCCCTCAAATGCCTGCTGCGGTCCCCGGGGCCGAGGGCGTCCCCGGGGCACATGGACAAGACGGTCAGGCGAGGGCAAAGGTGCCAGGATTCGGATGAACTGACCGGGCCTCTCCAAGCGGGGCAGGTTGCCTCCGGCGCGGATTCTTAGCCACTCTAAAATCATGGCCGGGGCGCGCAACGGGCACAGAGTACCGCGGCTTTTGGGCGCGATTAGGCGCGCGCCGGCGGCGGCGCAGCTTGCAATTGACGCCTCCCTGCTCCTTGTTCCTCGGCACACCCGGACCCTCGGATCGCCGGGCACCCGCGCAAAAAAGATGAATTCACCCACCCCGTCCGGCCAGGCTGCGCCGCATTCGCCGCCGAGGCAGTTCCAGGTCTCGCGCCGGACCTTCCTCAGGCGGGTCGCCACGGCGGCCGCTGCGACCGGCCTGCCCTCGTGGTTCGTCGAGAGCCAGGTGCTCCGAGCCGGGGAGCCGGCCCCGGCACCGGCGCCGAACGACAGGCCGGGGATCGCGCTCATCGGCTGCGGCGGCATGGGAAAGGCCGACTTGGGCAACGCCGCGAACCACGGCGACATCGTCGCCGTCTGCGACGTCGACTCGAGCCACGCGGCCGCGGCCGCCCAGAAGTTCGCGGCGGGGGGCAAGGTCCCGGCGCAGTACTCGGATTTCCGCAGGCTTCTCGAGCGCAAGGACGTCCACGCCGTGGTCAACGCCACGCCGGACCACTGGCACAGCCTGGTCAACATCGCAGTGGCGAGGGCCGGCAAGGACGTCTACGCCGAGAAGCCCCTGACGCTGACCATCGAGGAGGGGCGGCACGTGATCGAGGCCGTGCGCAAGCACGGGACCGTGCTGCAGACCGGCATGCAGCAGCGCAGCTCCCAGCGGTTCCGGATGGCGAGCGAGCTCGTGCGAAACGGCCGCATCGGCGGCATCAAGCGGGCCGAGGTGTGGCTGCCGGCGGGCATGCGCGACGGCCCGTTCAGGGAGGTCCCGGTGCCCTCGACGCTAGACTGGGACTTCTGGCTGGGGCAGGCGCCGAGGGTCGGCTACATGCCGCAGCGCTGCCACACGTATTTCCGCTACTGGTACGACTACTCGGGCGGCACGATGACCGACTGGGGCGCGCACCACCTGGACATAGTCAACTGGGCTGTCGGCCTTGCCGCGCCCCGCGAGGTCGAGGGCGAGGAGCTGTCCGAGCCCGTCCCCGGGGGATACACCGCCTACGCCGACTACGACGTCCGGTACCGCTACGCGAACGGCATAGGCATCCACGTGCGCACGACCCGGGACGACGACATCTACGGGTCCAGCGTGAACAAGGACGGCCAGCACAACGGCATCCGCTTCGTGGGCACGAGCGGCTGGATCTGGGTCAACCGCCACGAGATCACCGCCAGCGACCCCGACCTGCTCCGGACGCCCCTGCCCGAGGGCTCGTTCCGGCTGCCCATCAGCAAGGAGCACATGACGAACTTCTTCGACTGCGTCCGGTCCCGGCAGCTGCCGATCTGCGACGTCGAGGCCGGCCACCGGGCGGCGACAATCTGCCACATGGGCGCCATCGCGCTTCGCACCGGCCGCAAGCTCGTGTGGGACGCCGAGTCCGAGCAGTTCGTCGGGCCCCACCACGTCGAGGCGAACCACTACGTGTCGCGCCGCATGCGAAGCCCCTACGACTACGGCTTCGCCGCCTAGGGCGCCCCGCCCTCCGGGTCCCGAGCGGACAGCCTCCCCCCACCCTTATGCCGAGGATCACGCACCCGCCAGCATCCATGAGACGCCCGAGCCTCGCCCTGCCCGCCGCGCTTGCGGCCGCGGCGGCGCTGGCCTTCGCGCCGCCAGGGAGGGCCGCGGAGGCCGCCCGCTACTCCGGGGCCGAGTGGTCGACTCTCGACCTGAAGCAGGTCGAGACCGAGGCGTCGGAGGTCACCCTGGCGCGGCTGCCCGACTGCGACGACGCCACCGTCGACCAGAAGTCGATGCGTGTCGTCCACGGGGACGGGACGGCCGAGATGCAGGACGAGGTGTTCACGAAGGTCCTGACCGAGAAGGGCCGGCGCAACAACGACACGCTGAGCCTGAACTTCCTGCTCCCCTACATGACCGTGTCGGTGCCGCGCCTCGAGATCATCAGGGCGAACGGCGACGTCGTTCCGGTCGACGTGGCCGCGAACTCGAAGGAGAGCATCGACGAGAGCCAGATGCAGGAGAACATCTACGACCCGAACTCCAAGGTCCTCAAGGTCAACATCCCCAAGCTCGAGATCGGCGACATCGTCCACTCGGTGATCCGGATCACGGTCGAGCGCCCCTTCATGCCTGGGGAATACGCGGAGGACTTCATGATGGAGGGAAGCGGCTACATCAGGCACATCTCGATCGAGATCCGCATGCCCGCGGACAAGCCCCTCCGGCAGATCGCCCTGCGCGACGAGACCCCGGGGACCGTCTCGGCGACGACGGCTGGCGGCTCCGGCGGCCTCGTCTACCACTGGGAGGTAAACCGGGTGCCGAGGATGTTCGACGAGCCGGCCATGCCGCCCTACCCCGAGGTCCTCCAGCACCTGTCGGTCAGCACGACCGCCGACTGGGCCGCGGTGTCGCGCTGGTACTGGGACCTGAGCAAGCCGCACCTGGACGCGATAACCCCGGCGATGAAGAAGCAGGTGGCCGAGCTCACGGCCGGGTCCTCCACCGACATGGAAAGGATCAAGGCGGTCTTCTACTACGTCTCGAAGAAGATCCGCTACATGGGCATCACCCCGGAGAAGGACCGCCCGGGTTTTGAGCCGCACGACGTAGAGATCACCTACGAGAAGAAGTACGGGGTCTGCCGCGACAAGGCGGCGCTGCTCGTCTCGCTGCTGCAGGCCGCCGGCGAGAAGGCCTACCCGGTGCTAGTCAGCGTCGGCTGGAAGAAGGACCCGCAGGTGCCCAACCCGTTCTTCAACCACGCGATCGTCGGCGTGGAGCTGGGCAAGGGCCGGTACGTCCTCATGGACCCGACCGACGAGAACACGCGCGACCTCCTGCCCACGTACGACGACAACCAGAGCTACCTCGTCTGCCGCGCGGACGGGGAGACCCTGCGCCTGAGCCCGGTGGAGCCGCCGGAGAACAGCATGATGCGCATAGCGACCACGGGGACGCTCAGCGCGACCGGGGCCCTGGAGGCGCACTCGCACCTTTCGTTCGACGGCATCAACGACAACGCCTACCGGCAGGCCTTCGCGCAGATGAAGCCCGACGACCGCAGGCGCTTCTTCGAGGCCAACCTCAAGCGCGCGATGCCGGGGGCGACGCTCAAGGGCCTCACGATAACGCCCGCGAACATCCTCGACACCTCCGTGCCCGTCCGGGCCGAGGTCGACTTCTCGGCGCCCAGCACGACGGCGTTCGGCGAGGGCAAGGCCGTCGTCAGCGTGCCCTGGATCGGCAAGGACCTCGGCATCGTCAACTTCATCCTCGGCGGGACGGGCCTGGAGAAGCGCCGGTTCCCCATGCAGACCGAGGTGACGTGCGGCATCCACGAGGACGTCTCGCTGCGCCTGGCCCCCGGCTTCACGGGTGCGGTGTCGATGCCGACCTGCGCCCCGCAGGACGACGCCTGCGTGGAGTACCAGCGGTCATTCTCCTTCAGGGACGGGGTCCTGTCCTGCTCCCGCGACATCAGGCTCAAGACGGTGGAGTTCTCGCCGGCCCAGTACCTGGCGCTGAAACAGACGCTCAAGCAGCTGCAGAACGACGACCGCAAGGAGCCCGTCCTCGCGACGACGTACACCGCGGGCGACCTGCTGGCCGCGAGGGCCGACGCCGGCCCCGCCGGGCCGGTGGAGTCCGACTCGCGCGTCCTCGAGGAGCGCGACGAGCTGCAGGTGAAGGACCCGCACACGGCGCTCCTCAGGGTGCGGGTGGTGAAGGAGATCCTCAACTACGGCGGCAAGAAGAGGGAGTCGGAGGTGAAGGTGGAATACAACCCGGCCGTCTCCGACGCCCGAATCGTCAGGGCCGTGGTGACCTCGAAGTCCGGGCAGCGCCAGGAGCTCTCCAAGGAGGAGCTCAACGTGATGGACGCGGGCTGGAACGCCGGCGCGAGGCGCTACACCGGCGGACGGATCCTCGTGGCGAACCTGCCCGGGGTCGACATCGGCTCGACGATCGAGGTCGAGTACGAGATCTCCTACCACGACAAGGCCTTCCTGTCCGGATTCCAGTCCTTCCAGGAGAACGACGAGGTCGCGCAGAAGGTCTTCCAGGTGACCGCGCCCTCCTCACTGCCCGTGCGGACGCTGGACCGGGGGCCGGCAGGCATCGTGGCCGCCGACCGGAAGGCCGCGGACGGGGCGCAGGTGCTGACCTGGAAGGCATCCGAAATGAAGGCCATGCCGGCGGAGCGCGAGCTGCCGCCCGCGTGGCTCTACCGCGCAGGCGTGGCCTACTATTTCGGCGACCCGGCGGCGTACCTGTCGGAGCTCGAGCGGACGCTGCTCGACCGCTCGGCGCACTCGGAAAAGGCGCGGGCTCTCGCCGGGACGCTGGCCGCGGCCGCAAAGACCAAGCTCGACGCTGTCCGGGCGATTCGCGACCTCGCCAGCATTTCGATCCGCCTGGCCGGCCCCGCGTTCACCCACCTGCCGCTATCGGAGCTCTCGAACGCGGACACGACCCTGGCCGACGGCTACGGCCACGGCGCCGACCACGCGATCCTCCTCCACGCGATGCTCTCGGCGGCGGGGCTGAAGCCCGAGTTCGTGCTGGGTTCCCAGGAGCCCGCCATAGGCGCGATCAGCGACGTCACGGGGAAGTTCCCCTTCCCCTACGAGTTCCAGGCGGTGCTGGTGCGGGTCCGCGTGGACGGCGAGGACTACTACCTCAACGACACCGACCAGTACGCGAGGCTGGGGGCGACCGAGCACGACGGGTGCCTGGGGATCAACCTGGCCGACCAGGCCGGCGTCGTGATCAGCGCGGCGCGCGGCGACGAGAACCGGCTCGCCGTGGACTACCGCATGGGCGTCGACGACACCGGCCGGGTCCGGCTTCGGATCCGGCGCGAGTACTCGGGGGAGGAGTTCGGGGAGAAGAACAAGTTCTTCTCGGAGCTGCCGCCCGAGGAGCGCAAGCGCTATTTCCAGGAGGCCGTCAGCGGGGTTGCCCAGGGGGCGCGGCCGGTGGGCGACCTGGCGACCAGGTTCGACGTGTACCCGGGCGTCGAGGAGTTCACCGTGGACATCGACCACTACGCGGTGGTCGACGGGAAGTACCTCTATTTCGACCTGCCCTATTCCCTGAGGCTGTTCCCGACGTACACGGACAGGCACACCCTGCCGCTCCTCATCAGGAAGGCCCGCATCGAGAGCGTGCACGCCGAGGTCGAGCTGCCCGCGGGATTCAGGCACGTGGTGATCGCCCCGCGAAGCGAGGACCTTGTCGCGCCCTCGGGGGCGGGCGACGTCCACGTCTCGGCAAAGGCCGGCGGCGGGGACTGGTCGGTGACGCAGGAGCTCGCGGCCAGGCCCGCGGTGGTCGCCCCGGAGGACTACTCGAGGCTCCTCTCCCTGGAATCCGTCCTCGAGAACGAGTCGTCGCGCCTCCTGCTCCTCGAGCGTTGAGCACGGCCCCCGGAAACTCCAGTGGATGACGCCTGACGATGAAGCTCGACCGACTGAGATGGGGAATCCTGCTCGCGATCCTGCCCGGGGCCGCGCGCGCCCAGCAGCTCCGCCACGTGCAGCAGCAGACCGCTGACGGCGTCCTGGAAGGGGTGGTCAGCCCCGACGGGAAGGTGAGAACGTTCAAGGGGATCCCATACGCCGCGCCGCCCGTCGGACCGCTGCGCTGGAAGCCGCCGCAGCCGGTCGTTCCATGGGCCGGGGTCCGGAAGGCCGCCGACTACGGGGCGCGCGCCATGCAGGGGCCGATCTACAGCGACATGGTCTTCAACGACAGCGGGCCGAGCGAGGACTGCCTGTACCTCAACCTGTGGATGCCCGAGAACCGGCCGCAGGCGAGGCTGCCGGTCATGGTCTGGATCCACGGCGGCGGATTCGTCGCCGGATCCTCGTCGGAGCCGCGCCAGGACGCGGGCAACCTGTCGAAGAAGGGCGTGATCGTGGTGAGCTTCAACTACCGCATGGGCGTGTTCGGCTTCCTCGCCCTTCCCGAGCTCTCTAGGGAGTCGGGGCAAGGCGCCTCGGGCAATTACGGGCTCCTCGACCAGGTCGCCGCCCTCGAGTGGGTCAAGAGGAACATCGCCGCGTTTGGCGGCGACCCCGACAACGTGACGATATTCGGCGAGTCGGCCGGCTCCGAGTCGGTGAGCGCGCTGATGGCCTCGCCCCTGGCGCGGGGCCTCTTCCGCCGGGCGATCGGCGAGAGCGGGGCGCTTTTCAGCGCGAAGCCGCCGACGAAGACGCGCGCCCAGGCCGAGGACGCGGGAGTCAGGTTCGCGCGGGCCGCGTTCGGGACGGCCTCGCTGGAGGCCCTGCGGTCCCGGTCGGCCCGGGAGGTCCTCGACGCGGCGCTCAAGCTGCCGTCGGACTACTTCGAGCCGGATATCGACGGATACTTCCTTCCGGCCGACTGCGGCTCGATCTTCGCGGCCGGGGAGCAGAGCCACGTCCCCCTCCTGGCCGGCTGGAACAGGGACGAGGGCGGCTACGAGTCCTTCTTCGGCAAGAAGGAGCCGACCGTGGCAAACTACGTCGCGCTCGCCAGCGCCAGGTTCGGCTCCCGAGCGGAGGAGTTCCTGAGGCTTTACCCGGCGGCGACCGACGCCGAGGCGAGGCGTGCGGCGCAGGACCTGGCCGGGGACGACTTCATCGTGCACGACACCTGGAAATGGATCGAGGCCCACCTGAGGACGGGCGGCTCCCCGGTCTACCGGTACGAGTTCGACCAGACGCTTCCCCTCCCCGAGGACGCGCCGCCGGGCGCCGAGGCGAAGGCAAGCCACTCGTGGGAGATCGAGTACGTCTTCCGGGTGCTGTCGTCGAAGCGCCTCCCCTGGAGGCCGGAGGACCGCGAGGTGTCGGAGCTCATGTCGTCCTACTGGACCAACTTCGCGAAGACGGGCGACCCGAACGGCCCGGGCCTGCCGCCGTGGCCCGCGTACGGCGCCCGGGACGGCTACCAGGTGATGCGCATCGCGGCCAATCCCGGCGCGGCCCCGGACAGGCGCCGCGCCCGCCAGGAATTCCTCGAGCGGGTCGGTTCCTCGCGGTAACCGCAACCCGACCTGCCACTGGGCGCCACCCGGCCCACGTTATCGCCTCCCTAAAAGATCCACCCGATGAAACCGACGCTCAAGTCCGCCTGGCGCGAATGGATCAAGCCGTTCGCCGTTTTCCTCCTGGTCATGGCCCCGCTCAGGTCCGCAGTCGTCGACTGGAACTGGGTCCCGTCGGGCTCGATGAAGCCCACGATCATGGTGGGCGACCTGGTCTTCGTCGACAAGCTGGCGTACGACCTGAGGGTGCCGTTCACGACGAGGCGCATCTGCACCTGGGCCGAGCCTTCGCGCGGGGACGTCGCGGTCCTGTTCTCGCCCAGGGACGGCACGCGGCTCGTGAAGCGCGTCGTCGGGCTGCCGGGCGACGCGATCGAGATGCGCGCCGATGTGCTGTTCGTGAACGGGATCCGCCAGGGATACTCGATCCAGGACCCGCGGCCCTTCCTGCGGGACATGCCGGAGGCCAGGAACCCGGTCGTCGCGGTCGAGCACCTCGGCGGGCGCGACCACCTGATCGCGGTCATCCCCGACCGCCCGGCCCTGCGGACCTTCGGGCCCTGCCTCGTCCCGAGGGACGGGTATTTCGTGATGGGCGACTCCCGCGACAACAGCAACGACTCCCGTTTCTTCGGCCCCGTCGCCCGCCAGGACATCGTCGGCCGGGCGACCTTGGTGATTGCCTCGTTCGACACGACCCGCTGGCTGCTTCCGAGGCTCGGGAGGTTCCTCCATCCGCTGGGACCCAAGGATCCCTGAGCGCGGGAAGGGGTCGATGCCCGCGATGCAGAGGATCCTCGCGCAGCCGATCTCCCGAGCGGCCCTGAAGCGCGCCGTCGACCGCCTCAACCGCGGTTACGCCGCCGCCTACAACCGCGGGCGGCTGGACCGGGTGCTCGACTTCTTTGCGGGCGACGCCGTGACCCTTCCCCCGGACGGCAAGCCGGTCAGGGGCCGGGCGGCCCTGCGCAGGCACCTCAGGGAGGCATTCAGGCGCGAGGGCCGGCGGTGCCTTGCGCTCGTCTCCCTGCGGAGGGAGTCCTCCGGGGGCGTCCTCTGCGACGGCGGCCGGTGGCGGAACTCGGTCCGCTCGCCCGACGGCAAGTCGGTCTCGACGTCGGGCTACTACCTCACCGCGTACAGGCGCAGCGGGGGGACGTGGAAGGCCGCGATCACGACGTTCAACCTCCTCCGGGCGCCCGCGCCCCGCCGGGGCCGCCGGGGAGGACCGGCCCGCCCCTAGCCTCCCGGGGGGAGAACCCAGCTGCGCCGTGCAGGACCTCGGAAAGCTCCTCGTCGCCGTCGGCCTCGCGATCGCCGCCGTGGGCGCCTTCGCCTGGTCGGGGCTGGGCCGGTCCTGGTTCGGGCGCCTGCCCGGGGACATCCACTTCCGCAGGGGGGGCACCGAGGTCTATTTCCCGGTCGCCACCTGCATTCTCGTCAGCATCGTCCTGTCCCTCGCTCTCTGGCTCCTGCGCGCGCGCCGCTAGCGCCGCCCCCTCAGGGGGCCGGCGAGTGGCTCAGGCGCCGCCGGTAGATGCCGATCAGGCGGTTGATCGTCTCGGTCTGCTCCCTGCGTCCCTCGATGCGCGCAACGTCGCGCGCCCTGGCGAGCTCGCCCAGCATCTCAAGCCCCCGGTCGAGATCGGCCAGCCGGCGGGCGAGGTCGAGGTGCTCGGACGAGGAGAACGGGCCGCTGGCTTCCACGGCCCGCAGGCTCTCGACAACCTTCGAGGGGTCGTCCCTGGCGGTGTAGATGCTCACGAGGCGCCGGTTGTTGGCGTAGTCGCCCGGCTGGTGCTCTCGAGCATCGAGGGTCATCGCCTCCGCCGCGTCCGGCCGCTGCTGGCTCAGGTAAAGGCGGACCAGAAGCTCCAGCGCGGCCGCCGAGGACCGGCCGTCGGGGTCGTCATCCCAGACCCTGCGCGCCTCCCTCTCGGCGCCAGCCGGGTCGCCGCACCGGAAGAGCAGGTCCGCATACTCCAGCCGGAGGTATTCGTCCGCGGGCGACCGCGACAACACCCGCTCGAAGAACTGCCTGCCCCTGTCGAGCTGCCGGCTGGCCGCCCATACGTCGACGAGCGCCTGGTCGGTGGCCCGATGGTCCCCATCCGTCTCGCGGGCGAGGAGCAGGATTTCCTCCGCCTCGTCGAACCGCCTGAGGCCGACCAGGGCCCTGGCCTTGCGCCTCGACAGCTCGACGGACGGGGGCTGAAGCGAGCTGGCCCTCTCAAGCATCGACATAGCCTCGCTCATGTCTCCCGAATCCGATTCCATGTCCGCCAGGAGCATCGCAAGATCGGCGTTGTCCGGATCGAGCCGCTGCACCCGCCTGACCGCCCTGATCTCCGCGGAGCGCGCGCCCGGCGTGCCGAGGGCGGCGATCGCGGCGTCGATGTCCTTCTCCAGCCTTGCCTGGTCCTCGGTGAACGTCGACTGGTCCGCGAACGGGGGCCTGACCGTCTCCTGGACGACGGCCTGGAGCACCTTCAGCCGTGCGTCGGCCGTGAATCCGAGCGCGGCGGCGCAGCCGGCCGAGTCGAGCCCGCCCGCCGCGGGCGCGCCCGGGCCGAACAGCTGCCGGGCGCACCCGCCAGCCAGGAGCTGGGCCAGGCGGAAGTTCCCCTCCCAGTTGAAGTGCACGTGGTCCAGAAGGATGCCGTGGCCGGCCAGCGGCGCGGCGGAATCGGGGTCGGACCCGAGCTCGCGCGCGGCGTCCACCAGGAGCACGGATTCCCCGGCCTCCCTGGCGGCCTGCCTGATGATCGCGTTGACGGGCCAGTCCGGCCGGAAATGCATCGCGTCCCAGTGAAGGGCGTCGAGGTAGCGCTTGCGGGCGATCCCGGTCGCCCCGATCGCCTCCGCAACCCTTCCCAGTTGGAAATGGGTCTCGGCGAACTCCGGATCGATCCGGAGCGCCTCGCCGAAGCCGACGACGGCGCTTCTCGCGTCACCCAGGTCCAACGCCACGGATCCCGCCTCGGACGCATCGCCCCAGGCCTTGGAGTCCGCCGGGGACAGCCCCGAGTGGTGGCGAGAGATGAACGGGGCGCCGTCCCCCACGTTGGCGACGACGGTGGCGAGGACCGTCTTGACCCCGGCCGTGCCGGCCGCCTCCAGGATGCCGCGCAGGTTGCCCGAGAAGTTCCGGTAGACCGCGCCGAGCCGCGGATCGTCGCCCCGGACCGGGTTGCCGGAGAACGTGTCCATGCCGCTCCAGTCCCGGGGCCTCAGCTTTGGAATGGCCGCCTTGCCCAGCAGCGCCGTCAGAAGCTGGCCCGTGCGGGTGCCGCGCACCCAGACGCCGGCCCGAATGAACCAGAGGGGCGGGTTCGAGGACAGGTAGGCGCAGCCGGGGCCGTAGGGCCCCACCACCTCGTTGTTGCCCATGTAGATCACCAGGAGGTCCGGCCCAAACTCCACGGCCTGCCTGACGATCCGGTAGACCACGTGGGAGTTTATTGCCGGGATGGCCAGGTTGAAGACCTCGAAGGATGTTCCCGGGTAGCGCGCCTTTAGCTGGGCCCTGAGCTGCGGGGCGATCCCGAAGCCGGGCGCGGGAAACCCCTGCGCGGCCGATTCGCCGAGCACGAACACGCGCACCGTGTTCGGCCCCTTGTCCCTGCGGATGCGGAAGCTGAGCGGCTGGACACCGAACGACGCGGGTATGAAGGGCGCCGTGAAATCCGGGTTGGTCCTGTAGAACCCGGGGACGCTATCCGGGATGAAGAACTGCGTCGACCTGCCGTAGCCGGCCCGCCTGAGGCAGCCCTCCAGCGCGCAGAAGAACGCGACCGGGATCGCGGCTCGGAGAAGGACCCCGAGGATCAGGCGCCGCGCGCGCCGCCAGCGGGTGCGTCCGGGGTGCGGGTCGGCGGTGGGGAGCAAGGCCATCGATTGGTATGGGCGGTCGGGGGGAGGGCGCGAATACCGGGGGCGCCTGTCGGAGCCACTGGGGCCGCGGGTGCCCAGTTCGATATCAACGTGCTGCTCGGGCCCAGAAAGTCCATAAGCAACAATTGCCTTCAGGCGCGGGCGGCGCCGTTGGCGGCCGCGGGCGTCCAGGCCTCAAGGCGGTTGCCTAGGGCCCCACGCCGCGTCCATCATGCCCCCGCGATGACCCCGCGAATACTGCCTGTCGCAGCGCTAGCGGCGATGGCCGCGTGCCTCGCCCGGGCCGCGGACCCGCCCGCCACGGTGCGCCCGGCGATAACCGGCCTTTCCCACGTCGCCCTCTGGGTCCGGGAACTCGGCAGGTCCCGCGCGTTCTTCAAGGGCTACCTTGGATTCGACGAGCCGTACTCGCTGGACGACGGCAAGGGCGGGGTCCTCATCACGTGGATCAAGATAAACGACCGGCAGTCGATCGAGCTGTTCCCCGTGGGCGCGAACACGCCCGCGAGCGGCGACAGCCTCTACCACCTTGCCCTCGAGACCAACGATGCCGCGCGGATGCTCGAATACCTCGCCTCAAGGGGCGTCCGGGGACCGGGCGCGACGCCGCTTCCCGCGGCGGCCAAGGCCGGGCGGATCGGGAACCTCAACTATTTCACCGAGGATCCCGACGGGCACATCGTCGAGTTCACCCAGTACATGCCCGGCGGGTGGACGAGGGCGAACGCGGGGCGGTGCATGCCCCCGACGCGGATCGCCGCGCGCATGAGCCACGCCGGCATCGCGGTCGGAGACCTCGAGGCCTCGCTCAGGTTCTACAGGGACATCCTCGGATTCCGCGAGTTCTGGAGGGGCAGCAGCGACGGGAGGACGCTCAGCTGGGTCAACCTGCGCGTACCCGAGGGCGACGACTACATCGAGCTGATGCTCTACGGGGCGAAGCCCGGCCTCCAGCAGCTCCACGTCCTGAACCACGTCTGCCTCGAGGTCCCCGACGTCGGGGCGGCCGGGGCCTCGCTTGGGGCCAGGACTCTTCCCGCCGGCTGCAGGCCGCCCTCCCCGGTCCGTACGGGCGTCAACAGAAGGCGCCAGATCAACTGTTACGATCCCGACGGCACGCGCGTGGAGATCATGGAGTCGGGCACCGTGGACGGCAGGCCGGCGCCGTCCTCGGACGCTCCCCCACCGGCCGGCGGGGGGGCGTAGGGCCGGCGCCTGCATTTTCGATTTTTGCCCATTTACGCGGGCCGGTTGCCATGTCATCGTGGCCGCTCCGACCCGGCCCCGCCGGGGATCCGTCAAACGTCCCCCACCCATGAACCGAAAAACGGTCCTGATGGTCGCGAACGGCGACCTGCGCCCGTCCGCCAACAAGCAATGCTGGCCCGCCCAGGCCGCGATGGAAAGGGCCCTCGCCCGAGCCTTCTCCCGCCTGGGGGCCCGGCTTGTGCGCGTCCATCCCTACAAGCCGGATAGCGGGCACGGCTTCATCAGCTCGCAGAAGGAGGGGATGGCCGTCTTCGCCGGGATCGACCGGAAGGCGCCGCTCGTCGTCGCCGAGAGCGTCTGGCAGTACTCGCATCACCTGCTGGCCGGCCTCATCTCGCACCGCGGCCCGATCCTCACGGTCGCAAACTGGTCCGGCACGTGGCCCGGCCTTGTCGGCATGCTCAACCTGAACGCCTCGCTGACGAAGGCCGGCGTGGCCTACTCGACGCTTTGGAGCGAGGACTTCAGGGACGACCTCTTCACCGGCGGCCTGAGGCGCTGGCTAGCGACGGGAAGGGTCCGCCACTCCGCGGCGCACGTGCGCCCGCTCTCGAAGTGCGCCGTTCCCCGCAGGGCTGTCGCCGTCGCCCGCCGGCTCGCCCGCGAGCTCGGCGCCCGCAAGGCGATCATGGGCGTGTTCGACGAGGGCTGCATGGGCATGTACAACGCCATCATCCCGGACGAGCTCCTGTTCCCCACGGGGGTCTACAAGGAGCGGCTGTCGCAGTCGGCGCTCTACCACGCGGCCACGAGGGTGAGCGCGACGGAGGCACGCGCCGTCTACGCATGGCTCAGGAGGAGGGGCATGAGGTTCGCCCTCGGGACGAGGCCCGCCGTCGACCTCACGGAGGACCAGGTGCTGTGGCAGTGCCGCACGTACGTCGCGGCGCTGCGCATCGCGGACGACTTCGGGTGCGACGCGATCGGCATCCAGTACCAGCAGGGGCTGAAGGACCTCCTTCCGGCGTCCGACCTGGCCGAGGGCCTCCTGAACAACGCCGACCGGCCGCCCGTCAGGAACGGCGCGGGCCGCGTCATCCGCGCAGGCGAGCCGCTGACGCACTTCAACGAGGCCGACGAATGCGCGGGCCTCGATGGCATCCTCACCCAGCGCGTGCACCGCGCGCTCGGCCAGCCTCCCGAGAACACCCTGCACGACCTGCGCTGGGGCGACATCGACCGGAGCGGCTCGACGGACGATTACGTCTGGGTGTTCCTGATCTCCGGCGCCGCGCCGCCGGCGCACCACATCGGCGGCTACCGGGGGACGGTCTCGGTGCGCCAGCCGCCCATGTTCTTCAGGCTGGGCGGGGGCACCGTGCGCGGGGTCGCGAAGCCGGGCGAGATCGTGTGGAGCCGGGTGTTCGTCGAGGACGGACGGCTGAAGATGGACCTCGGCCGGGGGCGGGTCGCCCGGCTGCCCAGGGCGGAGACCGAGAGGCGCTGGCGCGAGACGACGCCCCAGTGGCCGATCATGCACGCGGTCACCTACGGGGTCTCCCGGGACCAGATGATGGCCCGCCACAAGGCCAACCATGTCCACGTCGCCTACGCCCGCAGCGCCCGGGAGGCGGACCTCGCGATGTACACGAAGGCGGCGCTTGCCCGGGAGCTCGGCCTCGAGGTTGCGCTCTGCGGAAAGAGGGCCGACGGCCGGCGCTTCTGAAGGCCCCGACGCCCATGCCCGAGCGGCTGCTCGCCCTGCGCGACATCGGGAAGCGGTTCGGCGCCAACCGGGTGCTCGAAGGGGTCTCGCTCGACCTCGACGCCGGGGAGGTGCACATCCTCGCCGGCGAGAACGGCGCCGGCAAGACGACGCTCATCAAGATCCTGGCGGGCATCCACTCCGACTACGAGGGCGCCATCGAGCTGGGCGGGCGGCCCGTGCGCTTCGCGACGCCGCACGAGGCGAACCGGGCCGGCATCTCCGTCATCCACCAGGAGCTGTCGCTCATCGACTCGATGAGCGTCCTCGACAACATCCACCTGGGCCGCGAGCGGGCGCGCCCCGGCGGGCTCTGGCTCGACCGGAGCGGCCAGGCGGAACGGGCCCTGGCTCTCTGCCGCCAGCTCAACCTGGAGCTTTCCGCGGAGGACCTCGCCCGCCCTGTCGAGCAGTTCCCCCTCTCGGTAAAGAACCTGGTCGAGATCGCGAAGGCCCTCGCCTTCGACGCGCGCATCCTCGTCATGGACGAGCCGACGAGCGCCCTTAGCCGCGCCGAGGTCGACAGGCTCTTCGCCCTCGTGGAGGCCCTGAAGCGCAGGGGGTGCGGAATCATCTACATCACGCACAAGATGGAGGAGATCTACCGCGTCGCCGACAGGATCACCGTCCTGCGCGACGGCCGCCGGGTCGGCACCGCGGCCGCGGGCGATTGCCCGGAGTCCAGGCTCATCCAGTGGATGATCGGCCGCGAGCTGGCCCCGCAGGGCCCGCCGCGTCCCCGGGCGCCCGGCGCCGGCGAGGGCGTCCTCGAGGTCCGCGGGTTCGGCGTCCCTCATCCCGTCCCCGGGCGGCCCCCCGCCGTCCGAGACTTTTCGGTGTCGGTGCGGGCGGGAGAGATCGTGGGCATCGCCGGCCTCCAGGGCTCGGGAGCGGCCGAGCTGTTCCAGGGGCTGTTCGGGGCCCGGGGCGCGGTCTGCGCCGGCTCGGTCGCCGTCGGCGGGAAGCCCTTCAGCCCCGAGTCCCCGTCACGGTCCATCGGGCGGGGTCTCTGCCACCTGACGGCGGACCGCAAGGGCTCGGGCCTCGTGCCGGCGATGAGCGTCGAGCACAACGTGACCCTCGCCTCGCTCCCCCGGTCGTCTCCCGGCGGCGTTCTGCGTCCGCGGCGCGAGCGGGAGTGCGCGGCCGCCCAGGCGGCCGCCCTGGGCATACGGCTCGAGTCGCTCGACCAGGCGGCCGGCACGCTGTCGGGCGGGAACCAGCAGAAGGTCGTGCTGGCGAAGTGGCTCGAGACCCGGCCCAGGGTCCTCCTCCTCGAGGAGCCCACGCGGGGCGTCGACATCGGCGCGAAGTCCGAGATCTACTCGCTCATGCGCCGGTGGACGACCGAGGGCATGGCGATACTCCTCATCTCGAGCGAGCTCCCGGAGCTGCTCCTGCTCTGCGACCGGATCCTCGCCATGCACCGGGGCGCGGTGACCGCGGAGTTCAGCCGCGAAGAGGCGACGCCGGAGCGGATACTGGCCGCGGCCATGGGCTCGCCCGGCCGCCCGGGGGAGGCGTGCGCGTGAAGGCGGGGTCCGTGCGCCGGTGGCTCGCGGCCCCGTCGTTCCGCGCCCTCCTGGCGCTCGCCTTCGTCGTCGCGATCGGCTGCGCCTTCAACGCGGACGGCGCGTTCTTCCGCTGGGGCACGCACCGGGACATGCTGCGGCAGGTATCGGTCTACGGGATACTTGGCTGCGGCATGACGCTGGTCATCATCTCCGGCGGGATCGACCTGTCCGTGGGGAGCGTGGTCGGCCTCTGCGCCGTCCTCTTCGCCCGGCAGACGCTGCACGAGGGGCAGGCCGCCCCGGCCGCGCTCGCCGTCGTCCTCGGGGCCGGGACGGCGATCGGGCTCCTCTCGGGGGCCCTCGTCGCGCGCTTCAGGGTGCAGGCCTTCGTCGCCACCCTGGCGATGATGGTCTTCGCCCGGGGCCTCGCCAAGTGGGTCTCGGGCGGCCAGAAGATCTCGCAGGCGATCCAGCATCCCGACGGAACCTTCACCTACGTGGACCTGCCCGCCGTCTTCCAGCGCCTCGACCACCGGATCCTTGGCGGGAACCTCTCGGTGGTCACGCTGGTATTCCTCGGCTGCGTGCTCCTGTCGTGGGTCGTGCTCGAGAAGCTCCGCTACGGCCGCTACCTGTACGCGACGGGCGGCAACGAGGAGGCTGCGCGCCTGTCGGGCGTGCCCGTCGCGCGCGCGAAGCTGCTCGCCTACGGGCTGAGCGGCCTCTTCGCCGCGGTCGCCGGCGTCTGCCAGGCCGCGCAGGAGCAGCAGGGCGACCCGGAGGCGGGCTCGACCTACGAGCTGACGGCGATCGCGATCGCGGTCATCGGGGGAAACACCCTCTCGGGCGGGCGCGGGGGCATCGGCCTCACGCTCCTCGGAGCGCTCACGATCGGCTACCTGGAGAAGGTCCTCAGCATCAACGCTGTAGGGGAGTCAAGCCGCCTCATGCTGACGGGCGCGATCATCATCGCGGCGGTTCTCCTCCAGCGGCGCAAGGCCGGCTAGCGCCCCCTCCCCAGGCCCACCCAACCCAACCCGGAATACACCATGCACAAGGCAATCCCAGCGGCCCTGCTCCTAGGCGCGCTCATCCTCCCCGCCGCCGCGGCCGGGCCCAAGCACGGCGACAAATGGATCATCGGCATGAGCCAGTGCAACCTCGGCGAGCCCTGGCGCGTGCAGATGAACGCGGACATCCGGAGGGCGGCGGAGGCACACCCGGGGCTCGAGGTGGTGTTCAAGGACGCCCAGAACGACACGTTGCGCCAGCGCTCCCAGATCGAGGAGTTCATCGACGCCGACGTCGACCTCCTCGTGGTCTCCCCCAAGGAGGCCGCGCCGCTCACGCCGCCGGTGGCCGCCGCCTACCGCCGGGGGATCCCCGTCATCGTCCTCGACCGCAAGGTGCTCGGCGACGAATTCACGCAGTTCATCGGAGCCGACAACCAGAGGATCGGAAGGGCGGCGGGCGAATGGGCGGTCCGCAGGCTGCTCTCCCTCCCGCAGGTCAGGGCCGGGGGACGCGCGAGGATCGTCGAGCTGACCGGCCTCATGACATCGACCCCGGGCCAGGACCGCCTCGCCGGCTTCCACGCGGCGCTGAGGGGCCAGCCCGTGGACATCATCTTCTCGGCCGACACCCAGTGGCTCGAGCCCCGAGCGCGCGAGGAGATGGAGTCGGCCCTGGCGGTGAACCCCAGGATCGACCTCGTCTACGCGCACAACGACCCGGCCGCGCACGGCGCCTACCTCGCGGCGAAAGCCGCCGAGCGGGAGAAGGACATCATCTTCGTCGGCATCGACGGGCTCCCCCAGGAGGGCCAGGTCTATGTGCGCCAGGGCCTGCTCGCGGCGTCGTTCGAGTACCCGACGGGCGGACGCGAGGCCGTCGAGACGGCGCTCAGGATCCTCCACGGGGAGTCCGTCCCGAAGCGCGTGACCCTCAACTCGCGCTTCTTCACGATGGAGAACGTCGGCGGGGGCGGAGAGTGGCTTCCGTGAGCCGCGCCGCGCACTACACGCCGCGGCCCTCGTCGAAGCCGAAATTGCGGTAGTGGTACTCGCCGGAGGGGAAGATCCTCGCCCGGACCCCGTCGCGGACGTCGGGATGGCGCCGAAGGTAGGACTCCTCGGGGAACGGGAACGCCGGGCTGAACGCTTCCGGGTCGGGCCTGACCGGGAGCTGCTGGCGGCGCATCCAGCAACCCCCGTGCAGGGGAACCACCTCCAGGTCCCGCTCCCGGCAGTCCGACTCGCCGAAGTAATGGCAGACCATCGAGGCGCGAGTGCGGCCCGCGTCCCTGATGGGGCTGCCCCCGTGCACGAGATCGGCATGCCAGATGAACACGTCGCCCTTGCGGGCGAGGAACCTTCGCTGCTTGAGGCCGCGCAGCCGGATCTGGACGTCGATGTAGTCAAACCAGTCGGCCTCCTCCTCGCGCGAGGCGTGGTGCGAGCCGTCGTTGAAGCGGTACAGGGGGATCCTGTGGCTGCCGGGGTAGAAGAAGAGGGGGCCCGCGTCCGGGTGCACGTCCTCAAACGCTATCCAAACCGAGGCAAGCGAATGGGGGGTGCGCGGCGTGAGGTAGAGGGAGTCAATGTGCATGTGCTGGGAGCTGCCCCTCTGGAAATTGGTGCTGCTGAATAGGACGGCAGGCTCGCCAAGGAGCGTCTCGAGGACCGATGCCAGCTCCGGGTCGAGCGCCAGCTCGCGCAGCTCCTCGCTCAGGAGGTAGAGGTCGTTGAACTCGTAGTTGCGGTACTCCCGGCGATCGGCCTGGGCCCAGAACATGCGCCGGCCCGTCCTCAGGCAGTCGACGACCACCTCGTTCGGCCTCCCCGCGAGCAGGTCGCGCATCGCCGACGCCGCTCCGTCGACCCGATCCGGCGCAAAATACTTCTCCAGAACAAGATAGCCGTCCCGCTCGAATTGGGACTGGCTGGCGCCCACCTCGATCTCGCTGGTCTGATTCATGGCTTGGTTGACATCGTTCTATGACAGCCGGGAGGCCCCGAGCCTCTACTCGGTGAAAAAAAGACAGGCCGAACCGTCTTTGGTTCGGCCTGCCGCGGGAAAAAGGGGGCGCGCCCCGGCTGGCGCCTAGTCGAGGAGCACCTCGTAGACCTCGACGAGGGCCGTGCCGGTGTCCCCGCTCGCCCCGGCGACGATCGTGGTGTAGGCGCCGGCCTCGAGCTGGATGAGGATGGCGTCGTCACCCGCGTCCGGGGGCTCGAGATGGGTGGCCTGGATCTCGGAGACGAGGGTGGCGTTCGGCTGGTTCTGCCAGCCGGTGTTCGACTGGAGGGAGGTCTGCCCCTTGTAGAGGGTGACCGTGGGGTCCATCAGCGGCGACGTGATCCCGTAGTTAGCCAGCCCGGGCCCGAGGACCCGGATCAGGACCAGCTTTGGCCCGCCCGCGATCACGAACCCGCCGATGAGCACATTCTGGCCCGTGCCGACGAAACCGCGGGTCGACAGGTTCCCGAAGCGGTTGGCCGCCGCGTCGCGGAAGGCGACGAAGTTGAACGTGCCGGCCGAGTCGGTCAGGGTGCCGGCCATCGTGTACGCGTTCGTCGTGAACGTGCCGCTGAACACCCCGCCCGTTACGCTCGTGAACTGGAGGGTCCCGCCGTCGTCCGTGGAGTCCGGGGTGACCGTGCCGATCCCGCCGGTATAGGTGCCCGCCGCGTACTCGTGTATGACGTACAGGTTGTTGTTGGCGTCGACGATGAAGGTGACGTTGGTCTCCCCGGCCGTGGTCGCGCTCGAGCACTTCCCGGTGAAGCGCCCGTTGATGATCGAGATCCCGCCGCCGTTGTTGACCCCGAAGAAGACCGTCCGCGGCGCCGTGAATGCGACGGGCGCGGACCAGCTGGGGTTCGTCACCGATCCCGTGATCGTGGCCGACGCGCCGGTTGCGGAGAGCGTGCCGGTCATGCCGTATCCGATCACTCCGGCGAGGGTGAAGTCGCCCGAGGAGTCGATCGTCGTCGCGCCCTTTCCCACCGCCTGTTGGCCGGTGTCAAAGAGGAAGGCGTCCAGGCTGTTGTTGTCGTGCACGGCGATCACCGCCGTGAGCGTGCTGTTGACCGCCGATGTGTAGATGCCGCGCAGGCTGACCTGCGCCGAGGCATGGGTGAGGCCGGCAAAGAGGACCGCGGATAGGGCCAGGGCCAGTTTTTTCACGGAGTTCATTGTGATTCGGTGCGATTTTATTTTGGGATGAAGCTGGAATTCTCAATGCGCCGAGACGCCTCGCGCCGCCGGCGGTTACAATCCGGCTGCGGGTTTTGCCCACTAATCCTGCGAAAGACCGGCCCACTACAGGCGGAAGTGCCTATCCAGCCATGCGTTCGGCCCCGGCGGGAACCCCCCGGACCGCCGCTCCCTAGATCTGCGAGAACGCGGCCGGCATGAGGAAACGGCTCGTGATCCGCGACACGGTGTCGGCGTACTGCGGGTCGTTCTTCAGCCGGACCCAGGCCGGGTGCGCCCCGAACGCGGCCCAGTTCCGCTTGTGCGTCGCCATGTCCGGGCTGCACAGCATGTAGGTGAGCTCCGGCATGTCGCGGCCCACGAGCACCTGGCCGTAGAACACCGGCGAGAGGCCGAGCTCCTGCATCGCGCCAATCTCGCCCGCGTTGAACATCTCGACCTTCTTGAGCGCCTTCAGCTCGCTGAAGCTCTCGTAGGTGCGCATCTCGAAGATCCGCGGCTTCCTCTGCCGGGCCAGCGCCGGGACGGCCAGCCTGGGGAGCCCGGCGAAGGCCGCGAGCAGCCAGCTGTCGATGCGCTCGAACGCGGGGTCCGCGGACGTCGGCGAGCTGAGGTAGCCGGCGCCGGCCGCCTGGACCGCGGGCTCCAGGTTGATCGCGCCGGCCACGAAGGCGACCGAGTCGAGCGACGGATGCGGGATCAGCACCCACACGGCCGGGCCGTCCTTCGCGTCGGGCTCGGTGAAGACCCCCACCGCCTCGACGCCGCGCGCGTTGAGCGCCGGTATGAGCGCCCCCTCGAGGTAGCCGTCGAGGAGCGCGTGGGGCGCGCCGACGCTCAGCCGGTAGCGGCGCAGCTCGTAGTACTCGCGTCCCCGCGCCGGGGCGCCCGGCTCGTCCGCGCCGGAAAGGGCCGCCGTGGCCGAGGCCGCAAGGGTGGCTGTCATGAACTCGCGCCGGCTCATTGTCTTCATAGGGGGGTTGGGCCCGGCCGCGCTAGCCGGGTGCCGGCGCCTGGTGCCCGGGAAAGAGCCTTTTCAGGCCGGCCTCGGAGGCCTCCGTGACGCCGCGCTCGGTGATGAGGCCGGTGACCAGCCGCGCGGGCGTCACGTCGAACGCGGGGTTGGCTGCGGCGCTGCCCTCCGGCGCGATCGCCACCGTGGCTACGCTCCCGTCGGCCAGCCGGCCGGCGAGATGGGTCACCTCCCGGGGGGACCGGTTCTCTATCGGGATCTCGAGCACGCCGTTGCGCACCGTCCAGTCGATCGACGGCGACGGCACCGCGACATAGAATGGAACGCCGTTGTCGTGCGCCGCGAGGGCCTTCAGGTAGGTGCCGATCTTGTTGCACACGTCTCCCGTGGCGGTGGTGCGGTCGGTGCCGACGATGACCATGTCCACCTGCCCGTGCTGCATGAGGTGGCCCCCGGCGTTGTCGGCAATGACGGTGTGCGCCACGCCGTGGTTCAGCAGCTCCCAGGCCGTCAGGCTCGCACCCTGGTTGCGCGGGCGGGTCTCGTCCACCCAGACGTGGACCGGCACGCCGGCGTCGTGCGCCGCATAGATGGGCGCCGTCGCGGTGCCGACGTCGACCGTCGCCAGCCAGCCCGCGTTGCAGTGCGTCAGGACGTTGATGGGCGCGCCGCCCTTCCTGCGCGCGGCGAGCGCGCGGATGATGGGCAGGCCCGCGTCTCCGATCCCGTGGTTGATCGCCACGTCCTCGTCGCAGATCTCCGCGGCGTGGATGAACGCGGCGGCCGCGCGCCCGGCCGGCGCCAGCGGCCTCAGCCAGGCGGTCATCCGGTCGATGGCCCAGCGCAGGTTGACGGCCGTCGGGCGGGTGGCGATGAGCGCCGCCCCCGCCTCCCTCAGCCCGCGGTCCGAGGGGTCCGCGCGGAGCGCGAGCCAGAGGCCGTAGGCTGCCATCGCCCCGATCAGCGGCGCCCCGCGGACCTGCATCGTGCGGATCGCGCGGGCCGCCTCGCCCAAAGATTCCAGCCGCACGACGGCGAATTCGTGGGGCAGGCGGGTCTGGTCGATGATCTCTACCGCGGCGCCGTCCTCGGCGGGCCAGAGCGTGCGGTAGGGTCGCCCGCCGACGTTCATATGACGCGCTCGTTTCCGCCGTCGACGGGGATCTGGGCCCCGGTCGTCTTTGCGAACAGCGGGCCGCAGAGTTCGGCGGCGAGTTCCCCGACGTCGCGGCTCGCGACCTCGACCCTGAGCACGTTGTTCGTCCGGTAGGCCGCGACCGAAAGGCCGTAGTGGCGCGCGCGCGATTCGAGCACCTCGGGGGTCCATAGCGCGGTATCGAAGACCATGTTCGGGTGGAGCGAGTTCACCCGGATACCGTCGGCGCCCCACTCGAGCGCCGCAACCCTGGCGAGCTGGTTTACCGCCGCCTTCGAGGCCGAGTAGGCCGCGGCCCCAGGGCCGGGTGCCGGCACGTTCTTCGAGCCGATGACCGCGACGCGCCCGCCCCTTGGCGCGGCCCTTAGCAGCGGGTGGCATTCGCGGAGCATGACAAAGCTCGCGTCCAGGTTGACCGACATCACCCGGCGCCAGGCGTCCGTCCCGAGGTCGCCGATCCCCTTGCCCGGCGTGAATATCCCCGCGTTGAGGACCAGAATGTCGAGGCCGCCGAACGCCCTGACCGCCTCCTCGAGCGCCGCGGTCACGGCCGCCTCGTCGGTCACGTCGCACACGATCCCGCGGAAGTCCGGCCTCTTGTGCTGGCCGACGATCGCCGGATTCACGTCCAGTCCCGCCACGGCGGCGCCCCGCCGGAGGAACGATTCGACGCAGGCCCGGCCGATTCCGGACGCGGCCCCGGTCACCAGGGCGATCTCGCCGGCGAACACGGGGGCCGGGCCAGCGCGGCGCAGCTTCGCCTGCTCCAGGTCCCAGTACTCGACATCGAAGACGTCACGGGCGGGAAGGGCCTTCCAGCCCCCGAGCGCCGAGGCGCTCATGATGACGTCGATCGTTCGCGCGTAGATCTCGCCGGCGATGGACGCCTCGCGGGCGGAGCGCCCCGCGGCGACGAGGCCCCACTCCGGGTCCAGGATGACACGCGGCGCCGGATCGAGCATCGCGGGCCCCGGCGCGGCCCCGGCCGCGCACGCCTGGAAATAGGCCTCGTAGTCGCGGCGGAACGCCGCGAGGTCGCGCCCGACCATGGGGACGCGCTTCGTGCGCACGACGTGGTCCGGCGTCGCCGGGCCCTGCTGGGAGAGCGCGGCGACGTCGGGCCTGCGCGCGAAGCCGAGACACCGGTCATCGGCGCCGACCGAGAGGATCGCCGGGGCGCCCATCACCGCTGAGAGCTCGCGGCGGAATGCCGCGAGCCCGGCCCGCATCGGGCCCGACGGCGCCTTGGCCGGCGGCCATGCGATGTTCCAGGCCTTGCGCCTCGACAGGTATGCCTCCGCCATGCCCACGCATTCGATCATCCGCCCGTACGAGGCCTCGGCTGTGTCGCCGAAGGTGAGGACGCCGTGGTTCATCAGGGCGACCCCGACCGTGCGCGGGGACATCTCCTGGGGAAGCAGGGTCGCGCAAAGGCGCGCCAGCTTGAATCCGGGCATCACGTACGGGATGACGACGACCGTGTCGCCGTAGATCTCGCGGACCCGGTCAACTCCCCCCGGCGTGTTCATCACCGCTATGAGCGCGTCGGCGTGCGTGTGGTCGACGAACCTGGCCGGCAGGACCGCATGCAGGATGGCCTCCACGGACGGCGTCGGGGCCGACGGGTCCGTCATGCAGCCCCTGAGCTCGGCCACCATCCGCAGGTCGGAGAGCGAGTCCAGGCCCGCGAGCCGCAACAGGTGCGCCATCCGGCACGGCGAGAAACCCCCGGGCCCGATCGCGGCCAGGTCGCAGCCGCTCCCCTTCACGTACAGGAGGGGCTCCTCCTCGCCGAAGATATTCTTCTCCAGCACCTTGACCGAAGTGTTGCCGCCGCCGTGCAGGACGAGCGACGGGTCCCTGCCGATGAGCCGGGACGTGTATACCCTCTGGCCAAGGTCTCCCGGGAATCCCGCGGCCTCGGCGCTGTTCCAGAGGTTTTTCATCGGAGCGGAAGCGGGTCCGCGTCCATCCGCTGCGTCATCGGGAAAGAGGTGTCCGCACCGCGCCGCGGAGTCAAGTCCCCCACCGGCAGCGGTCCGTTTCCATTCGCCCGAAGGACATTGATGGCAGAAGCCGCAATCCGGCCTCCGCTTGGCGGCCGCGTTTTCTGCTTGCCGACCGGCCTTCCGCCTGTCGCCTGAAAAGGGTCATGCGCGCGCTGAGATTCGAACAGACGGGATCGCTGGACGGCCTGCGCATCCGGGACATCCCCGTGCCCGCGCCCGCCGAGGGCGAAGTGCTTGTCCAGGTGAAGGCCGCCGCGATCAACCCGAGCGATGTCAAGAACGTGATGGGAAAGATGCACGGAACGACGGTTCCGCGCACACCGGGCCGTGATTTTGCCGGCATCGTGGTCGGCGGGCCCAAGGGGTTGCTGGGAAAGTCCGTCTTCGGGTCGGGCGGAGACCTAGGCTTCGGCCGCGACGGCAGCCATGCGGAATTCCTGGCGGTGCCCGAGTCTGCGGTCGTGCCCCTGCCGCGCAACGTCAGCCTTGAACAGGCGGCGGGAATCGGCGTCGCATACATCACCGCCTGGTCCGCCTTGGTGAACTCGGCCCGCGTGCAGAACGGGGAGACCGTCCTCATCACCGGGACCGCGGGGGGCGTGGGCAGCATCGCGGCGTATATTGCCCGCCTAAGCGGTGCGAGAGTCCTCGGCACGGTGCGCTCCACGGTTGACCTCGCGAAGGTGGGCAACCTCCCGGTCGACGCGTGGATCGACCTGCAGACGACGGAACTCGCCGACGGCGTCAGGGCCGCGACCGCGGGCAAAGGCGTGAACGTTGCCTTCGACGTCGTCGGCGGGGCCATGTTTGAGCAATGCCTGCGGGCGCTGGCATGGCGCGGGCGCCAGGTGGTGATTGCGTCCGGTCCGGAGCCGCGGGTGAGCCTCAACCTGGTCGATTTTTACCACAACGAGTCGCGCCTGCTCGGAGTCGACTCGCTCAAGCTGAGCTTCGAGGAAGCCGCCGGGATCCTCCGCTCGCTGGCTCCCCGCATTGAAAGCGGTGAATTGCCCGCGCCGACGGTAAACGCCTACCCCCTCGATCAGGCGCCCGGGCTCTATCGGGGGATTGCGGATTCGACCCTCAAGGGCAAGCCCGTCATTATTCCCTGAATTCCTCCGCGCTCGGGGAACCGCCCCTCGTTCTCCCGGGTGCGCGGTCCAGACTGACTTGAGGCGGGTTTCGGCCCCGGACAAACCGGTGCCGTCTTCTCGGGTGGTCAAGAGGCAGCCCGGGTGGCGCCCTTCCCTCCGCATCCAAAGGAGGCCGGCCCGGCGCCCGCCTCGGACATGGTCCTTGAAGGACGGCGGGCATGCAGCCGCCCCGAC
>Ga0181523_10000039_pt1 | contig 118392 bp, 86 predicted proteins | sample PEATcosm2014_Bin_43_FD_119752 | JGI IMG/M metagenome (GOLD analysis project Ga0181523, IMG submission 119752) | Peatland microbial communities from MTU Mesocosm Facility, Houghton, MI, USA - PEATcosm2014_Bin05_30_metaG | ecosystem: Environmental > Terrestrial > Soil > Wetlands > Peat | place...
AGTGTGTTCACCGGTCGAAGAAATGGCCGGAGAACACGAAATTGGAGCGTAATAGCGCACGAAAAAACAACTCACGGAAAAGATGGGAGAAGAAAACATCCCATTTTTCCGCAAACTGTTTAGGCGTGCCGATTCAAGCTGCAAAGATGCGGGCTTTAGCCCCTGAGGTACATGCTCTTCGAAGGCGAAAGAGCCACTTTATGACGCCAGCTCCAACTTGTTTGTCATCTCAAACGAAGTGAGGGATCTGCATTTTGGCCTCCAGTCCCCAAACCGCCGGTCCCGCCAAAGCCATGGTCGTCTTTCTCGAAGTCCGCTCCGGATCGCAGACCGGAAACAGAATCCGCCTGAACCCGGGCCAACTTCTACGCATCGGCCGCACCAAAGCCTCCGACTTCGCCTTCGCCGACGATCCCCACATGTCTGGCGCTCACTTCACCATCGAGGCCACGAACGACGACAACGGATGCCGCCTCGTCGACCTCAGCAGCCGCAACGGATCATGGGTCAACGGCCAGCGCGTCTCGACCGCCGTCCTCGCCAACGGCGACACCGTCGTTGCCGGAGAAACCAAGTTCGCCGTCACCATCGAATCCATTGACGCCGCCGAAACCGCCGTCTTCGCCGCCCAGTCCGGCATCGCCGACACTCCACAAGACCGTCTGCTCGCCCTGTTCCGCGAAGATTTCCAGCCGCTCTACGCCGTCCTCGACGCCGCCCGCGACATCCGCATCCTGGCCCTGCTGCTGCATCACAAAGAAGAATGCCAGTCGTTATACGAGGGCGAGCAAGGAGCCAAGCTGGCGCAAGTCGCCCCCTATCTAGTCCGCCTGCAGAAAGAATCAAAACTGCTGGAAGCGCTGGTCAAAGAAGGCTGGGGCAAAAGCTGGGGAATCTATCTAACCAGCCCGAGCGACTTGCAGGAAGTCCGCCGCCACTTCCGCCACTTTCTCGAGGTCAAACTCCCCAGCGGAGAGCAAGTCTATTTCCGCTTCTACGATCCCAGGGTGATGCGTGTCTTCTTGCCCACCTGCACCCCCGAAGACGTAACCCAGTTCTTCGGACCGATCCAGAATTATCTAGTAGAAGACGAGAACCCCAAGAAGCTGTTCCGTTTCGTGAACACCGGCAAGGGCAGCGAAAGGATGACGATCGCATTGGCGGATCAAGTCGAGGCCGGTCCCGAAGCAGCGCCAGACGACGCCGCACCGGAAACCGCAACCTGGCTGGAGAACCCGCTGGCTGACGAGGGCAGATGAGGACAACATGCTGACCATCCGCCAAGACCAGCTAGTCTCTCTGGATAAGGCTATGGAGAAACGATACTGCGAAGACCTTCGAAAGCTCTTTCGTGAGAAGTTCCCACAGTTGGTCGGCCGGCTCGACGATGCTGTACTCCTCGACCGAGTTTCGGCTGGCGTCCGGCAGGCGCGAGCTTACGGGGCCAGTACCGGGGAGGGTATTCTTGCATACGTCGGACTGTCGCTAGCGGCTGGACCTGAGTTCAATTCAAATCCCAAGATCCGATTCTTTCTCGAACTCCCCGGCTCCGATCCGGATCAGAGAATCCACCGACTGTTCAAGAGGGTTCTCGAAACGCTACAGCGCATTCCAGACGAACTCGGCGATGATTCAAAACAGCCGACCTCCGGGGTCTAACGATCATGGTTGCGCAGCCACTACCCGACGCCGCGGAAGAAGCAGCTGTGCGCGAGACGACCAGACTTGCGCTTGTCTACAGCGCCTCCGGCGAGGCAGCGGCTGCGGCAACCGAGGCAGCTCCGGTGGCGGTCGTCGCGGGTGAGGCAACCACGGCGGCTGCAACAGGGGGCGGGGCGGCTGCGGGGGGCGGGACAATACTCGGGCTCTCAGCAGCGACCCTATGGACCGCGGGCATAGCCCTTGTAGTCGCCGCCCTTGGTGGTATCGCATACCTAATCTACAAGCACAAATCCAGCGTGCCGCCGGGCCCAAAAGCGCTGCAGCAGTGTGGCTCTGCATCGGAAGAAGTGCCCTGTTTCAAGGTCCCCGCCGGTGCAGACCGGGAGGAATTTGCGCGCCAACTGAAAGAGCAGCAAGACGCATTGAACGAAATGAAGCCTGAAGATTATCTTAAGAGAAGGGCAAACTATAATAAGAGCAATCGAGACGTCCAAGCCCAGAGAGAGGCTCGAGACAATTACGAAAAGACTCACGTCGACCAATACACGAAAGAGAATATTGCGAATGGGATGGACCCTACCGAAGCAGAGGACGCGGCCGAAGAACGCATAGCAAATGAAATGAAGACCCTAGATGCCACCCATAGGCTCGATATGATTGCGGGTGGTGATCCCAGTGATATTTCTGGTCTTGGAGACTCAAGCATCAATCGATCCATCGGCAGCCAATGGACGAAAGATGATCGTCTCAAGAAGCTGGATGATCGTGCCGAAAAGGCTGGCAAGGAAGGCAAAAACTCGATGGATGTTAAACTAACAATCTGCGACTAAGGAACTAGATGATCTCCAAATTATTTCAGCATTTCTTGAACAAGCAGGGCCCGGTAAGGGATCAGCAGCACGTCGAGACCGAGTACGCTAATTCTTATCGGGGTCGATTGCCGGCTACTCTGATCGAGTTCTGGATTAACTATGGGTGGGGGAGCTATGCCGACGGCATGCTTAAGTTGTGTGACCCCGCCATGTTTTCGGGCGTGCTCGAACGCGCTCTTGGCATGGACTCCATCTTTAAGCCGCAGGAATGTTTGGTCTTTGCTTTTACCGCATTTGGAGAGCTAAATGTCTGGCGTTCGGACCATCTGGCTTTTAGGATAAACCTCATCGGCTATGAGCTCTATTCGGATTCACTGTTCAATAATGCCAGGAAGGTAGAGGAGGACATCGAAATTACGACGCCCCTGATGACGTTCAAAAAGGATAGAAACGATGTTCGAGACAAATCAAACAGACCGCTATACGACGATGCGGTCAAACTCTTGGGCTACCCATCTCTAGATGAGTGTTTCGGGTTTCACCCGGCACTACCGCTGGGGGGCGAGAGGAACCTGAAGCATCTCAAGCGCGTTAAGGCTCGCGAGCATTTCGGGATCTTGGCTCAAATGCGACCTCTTCGACTGATGGACTACCAGAATTTTCCGCCGAAATTTGTGCGCGACATCGGCTGAAATCGGCCGCGAATCGCCTGAATTGCCGGTGGCCCACCCAACCCGTACTAACACCCGAGGGTGCCCCGTCCGAGGTCTCGGAACTCGGGGACATGGAACTCGGGGGAACTCGGGGGGGAACTCGGGGACAGGGAACTCGGGGAACTCGGGGACAGACGGGACGTTTTCGATAAGCCAGCGCACCGACTTAAGCAGCGCTAGCAGAGGAAGAACCGGGGGTGCCCCACTTCTCGCGCTTTTCGAGAAGTGGGCCGCCGAACTGCCGACCCCGGAACTGCCGCAATCCAGAGGGAATCCGATTCCACGCGGATTTTTTCATCACAAACATCCGGTGAGCCCCATCACAGACGTCCACTCCACCCGATGCGACAATGACCGCTGATTAAGCAGCGAGAGGAATGGCTGCCTCCCAAAATGGGACTCGAAGCCGCCTCAAAAGTCGCCCCCGGCACCCTTTGACAACCGTAACTCATTGATTCTTAAATATTTTGCCTGTAAGTCTTTTAAACCCAAAGATTTTGCGGGAATTTCTCCCTAACCCCATGATTCTACAAGGAGGGGGGGAGGGGGGGTACCCCCCCGATAGTTGGCTTAAGCACACGCTTAGTTATCAGCGTGACTTGTCCAGGAATGCGTCCGGAAACACTTTTGGAAAGTGTTTTGTTGCGATGTAGGGGGGAGAATGCGGCCGCAGCGGGTCCGGCATGAAGTTCATTCCGAACGGTTCAAGAGTGAAGATCTTTCCCTTTTTCGACTGACCGAGTTGGTGCGATCTCCGATCCGGAGCGCCTGCGTATCCGACGGAAGTACCAGGTCGAATGCAGAGCGTTAGTCCGCGCTCCCCAGCCCCTTCATTGTCTCGACAATCCAGTTATCGGACTGTTTCTTCAGCGAGATCGAGACCATCGCCGGCTTGACCGCTTTGGCTTTGCCTTTGGCGTCGCTATAGGCAAGGGTTTCCCGGCAGTCGACTTTGGCGGAGTCTCCGATTACGGTTGGAGGCGCGCATTCCAGCGCCAGATTGGGTGCCGTAGACGATGCTTGAAGGAACTTGAACACATCCTTGAGGGCAGACTCGCGGCGATGGTCGAGACTCGGCCACACCTGGCGCATTTGCGGAAGGCTGAGATTGTCGAAGGCTGTACGGTATTTCTGCAGCGTCAGCTCCATTCCATCGAGCTCTTCGCTGGAGGCTGCGCGGATGCTCGCGTTGCTGACTTGTGCGCTGCGCACGTCCTTGGCAACGGCGGTCTGGAGTTTCTGAGAATTCGCGGCGCCCTGGAAGATGCGGGGCTGAGCGCCCGCGGCCAAATTAGCATCCGCGTTTGGCGCCTTGCTGGTATCCTCAGCAACGCAAAAGCCGACCAACACTATGCCGGCGGACAGCGACAAAAGCAGATTCGTTTTTCTGTTCACGAAAGCAGCCTCCTGTATAGCAGGCTACTTCTGAACATTTTCACTAGCTAATTACGAACGGCCAAGCTGGTTGATGTCAATTGCGCAAATCGGACAGGGACCACCGGTAGTAACATCGAGGTAATGTTACTGGCTCAATTGTCATGACGGGCGCTGGAAGTCACTTTAAATATCTGCGTGGAATAGAGCGCCAATATTGCCCTTTGGAATAATGCCTCACCGCCCGGGACAAACTCGAATCTTGTTCGTCCCCGCTATTGGTTCTACGCATTTGAAATACTCACATACCCGCCGGACACCATCACTGTTAGCACGTCCGCGAATTCCTGGAATTGCGTCCCCGGCTGAATGATTTCCTGTGCCTTCATCGACTCGAACAGCTGTTTCCCTGTCCGGGTGCCATCGCATTCGGAGAGTAATTGCAGGGTCCACTCGGGCGCCTCTAATTGCATCTTGAAGGGCGCATCGGTGAACAGTTTCTGTGATTCCGGCGTCCAGTTTCCTTCCCTGAGCGCGTAATTCGCAGTGAGCCGGCAATCCGAAGCAGCTTTTAGGAGGCTACGCTGCAGAATCGCCGTGTCCTCGCCGCGGGCGACTTGGCGCTCCCACTCCATCAGTTTTTCAATCTCGGGAAGTCCAGCCTTCTCGGCCATGGTGCGGCGGATGGTGTATCCCTTCCGTTTTTCCCCGTGACGGTAAATAAAGATGCCGCCAAACACAAAGCTGACAATCTTGAGTTTCTGTAAGACCTCCCTCCAGATCTGCACTTGTTCCACGCTTCCCCGCCCTCGGACAACGTCATTCAGCGCCTGGGTTGCCGGCTCCATCTCACTTCGGACAAAGAGAGCTACGTCGAACTCCTCTTGGCGATCACCGAGAAATGAGCGGACCCGCTGTTCGAACGGATCCTCCACGCGGTCCGAGCCCAGACTTACGCAGACGAGCAGACCGCGGTCTTCCAGATACGACGGAAGTTCCTGGATGATCCGCCGCGTAATCTGTTCTCCGTCTTGCCCGCCGTCATAGAAAACGTATTTCGGCTCCAGGACGGGCACGTAGGGCGGATGCGCCACGATCCGGTCAAATGTACTCCCGGCAGCCGGCGCATAGAGATCTCCCTCGCCGATGGTGACGTTTTCGAGCTCGTTCAAGCGCCGATTGAATTCCGCGAAGTGCACACTTCGGGCGGCGATGTCAAACGCGTATGCGTGTTTGGCGCCGTTTCGCGCCGCGAGAAATGCGGCGATTCCCGTTCCGCAGCACAGTTCCAAAAAGCGTTCGCAAGGCGAGGCTGGAATCATGGTCAGGAAGCCGCGCGTCGTACCCAGTATCGCTGGGTAAACCACATCCACTGGCGGCTGAAACGGCTGTCCGTCAATTCCACACCAGCGGTCCGAGACGATGTAAAGACCGTGCGTCGCATACATGGCAACGGTCGCTATGCATCTTCCGCCTGATCCACATGGTTCAATCAGGCCTAAAGAGTTCAGCAAGGCGAACGTTCGATCTCCGACCGCCTGCCGCACCATGTCGGTTTCGACACTCTTCCCCTGCAGAAACATCGCCGCAAGCGTGCGAAACGCGGAGGGCGACTCGTCCCCCTTGGCATGAACTTCAAATTCCGCCTCGGAGATATGACGGAGGTGGAAGTGGCCCTCCATGTTCTCCTGAACAAATCCGAGGCGCGGAAGTTCTTCCCGCAGCGAATGGAATTCCTCCGGCGTGCCCAGGCGTATCCGGTAGACATCCGATTCTTGTGGAGTCGATTGGAAATGCATCCGAGATTCACAACCGCGACTATTCTACTTTGAAAGCACTTCGGCTGGATTGCGCTCTCCGACAGGATTACGGGAATGCACAAGGCAATCGAATCGTTCGCTTTCGTGTTAATTTATAGCCGACTGGAGCTTTGTTGAAATCCCTGTATAGAGAGGATCTGGTCAAGCCCTGATATGGCATCCCATCCCACAAAGATAGGGAAGTACAACGTCGAAGCTGTCCTAGGCCGAGGCGGCATGGGGGTTGTCTACAAAGCCGTCGACTCTCAGATTGGCCGCTACGTGGCGATCAAGATGATCACCAGCGGTGGGGACGAGAACCTGCTGGATCGCTTCAAGTCGGAAGCGAGGTCGATGGGATCGCTCCAGTGTCCGAACATCGTCACCGTGTACGACTTCGGCGAGCAGGACGGCAATCCCTATCTGGTGATGCAGTTTCTGGAGGGTTCCAGCCTGGACTCGATGATCCAGAAAGGAGTCTCGCTGACTCTTTCGGAAAGACTCGGGATCATTATTGACGTCTGCAATGGCTTGGCCTATGCCCACCAGCGAGGCGTGATTCACCGCGACATCAAGCCAGGCAACATCATGGTGCTGCGGGACGGCGTGAATGACGGGATGGCGGTGATTGTAGATTTTGGCATTGCGCGGATCGGTGGCGACACGAGGCTCACCAAAACCGATCAGATCGTTGGCAGTGTCCACTACATGTCTGCGGAGCAACTGCAGGCCAAGGAATTGGACAATCGCACCGACATCTATGCCGCCGGCGTTGTTCTCTACCAGTTGCTGACCGGCGCATTGCCCTTTGATTCGCCCGATACCGCCGCAACCCTGCTGAAGATCGTAAACGAGCCTCCACCCCCGCTCAGCGCGCACCTGAAGGAATACCCGGCCGAATTGGATGCTATTGTGAGCCGTGCGCTCGCGAAGAAACGGGAGGAGCGCTATCCCAGCGCGAAGGACCTGGCGTTCGATCTGATGAAAGTCCAGGAACATCTGAAATCGGAAACCGTGGCGCAACTGGTGCGCCGGGCAGAAGCGTCGGCAGGAAGAGAGGAATGGACGCGGGCGAGAGAGCAGTTGCAGCAGGTGCTGCGCCTTGATCGGCAAAATACCCAAGCGCAAAAAATGATGAACGCTGTCGAGGAGCGCCTCCGGCATCAACAGCAGATCGAGCAGGCGCGCGGGCTACGTAGCCAAGCCGACGAAGCGTACATGGATCAGCGTTACGATGATGCCCTCCGCTTGCTGGACCAGGCGGTCACGCTGGACTCGAAGAACAGCGATCTAGTGGCATTCCGCGACTCGGTTCGTGGAGACAAGGAGAGGGCGACCGGACTTCGTCGGGCGCTTCGCAGGGCGGAAGCGGCGCTCCAGGACGGAGATCTCGACGAGGCCCAAAGCGCGGTCAGCGACGCGTTCAAAATCGATCCTCACGACACTCAGGCCAAAGCGCTCAAGGTAATCGTCTCCCAACATGCCGAAGAACGCGGGCGTCAGGAGCAGTTAAGGAAGTTGCTCGATCAGGCGCGCAATCAGATTGCGGCGCGAGATTTGACCGGGGCGTTTGCGACTCTCAAGACCGCTGAGGCGCTGGATCCGACCTCGAACGAGTTGCAGAGCGTCGCCAAAATGGCCGTTTCAGCGCTGGAGCAAGAGAGACGCCGGTCCGAGACTGAGGAATTGCGCCGGCAGGTCGAGGCCGCTCTGGTCCACGAAGATTTCGCAACGGCGGTGGCCAAAGCAGAAGAAGGTTTGCGGAAGTTTCCCCAGGAACAGAGCCTGCTCAAACTCAAGGCACTTGCTGAAGCGCAACGGGGCCGAGTGGAGCACAAGAAGTTTGTTCGGGAACAGTTTGCCGCCGCGAGTTCGCTGGTCGACTCCGGAGAACTGTTGCAAGCCCTAGCGGTCCTGGACCGCGCACTGCAGCGAGCGCCTGGTAACAGCGAACTGGAGACCTTGCGCTCGACAGTTCAGGCCGGGCTGGCAGCGGAAGAATCAAAGAAGCAAAAGCTCCAGACCATTGAAGAGACCCTGTCGGAGAGCAAGCGCATTCTGCAGGAGCGGGGAGCATGGAGTGCAAGGGAGTTTCTCGATACACAGGCTGGTCAATACCTGGAGTTTCCGCAGGTTCGTGAATTTTACGATGCGGTTCGCGCTCGCGAAGCGCTCGACGCTCTAGATAGCCGGCTCGCGGCCGAGACTAATCCGGCCCGAAGAGTTCAGTTGGCGGAAGGGGCAGCGCTGTCCAATCCTGACAACCATTGGATCCGGCAGCGGCTCGCAGACCTGCAACAGGTTCGGGCTCAAATCAGCGCGGCGATCGATCGAGCCCAGGGTCTTGAAGCGGCGGGGCGCCGCCGGGACGCACTCCGCGAATGGCAGAAACTGTGTGGCGCATATCCCCAGGTTCCGGAGTTTGATTCGCAAGTTAGGCGGCTTTCAAGTCCAGAAGAGAATACGAAAAAGGCGGGGACGATCCCGATGGCGCCGGCGGCGGTAGCGGCGCCCCCGCGCAGTCCGGTCAAGTCTGCAAACCTCTCGGCTACTACGGTATTGGATTCAGCGACGCTGCACGATGCGGCACCCACGCGAACGATTCCTGAGATTCCCAAGACGAATGCAGTTCCGGCACAGGGAAAGACTGGACCGACAGGCAAGAGTGCCCCGGCAAAGCCAAAGCCCACACCACATGACCGTTGGCGCCAATTAGAGCACTTGCTCGCGGGACCTAATAAGTACATTGCGATTGCCGCCGCGGCCGTTGTTCTTGCTGTTGTGAGTTACCTGATTCTTGGCGGTCACAAGAAGAGTCCGAGGGGGGTCCCCGCCACGCGTGTTGAAGTCCACATCGTCACGAATCCGGCCGACGCCTTGGTCACAAGCGATTCCAAGCCAGTCACGAGCGGGACGGTTTCATTGTTTCCCGGAACAAGCCTGGCGATTGAGGTCGCGCGGTTAGGGTACAAGACGAAACGAGTGGACATCCGGCAGGACTCCGACGGCAAGATCGCGCTCGAACCAGAGCCGCTGCATGTGTCGATACAGACGTCCGAGAAAAGCGGCAGCGTGGAGTTGGATGGCCAAAAAATCGGCGATCTCTCCGACGGTAGCATGGACGAATATGACCTTGTCCCCGATGGCAAAGAGCACAAGCTCAGTGTTACGGCCAAGGGCAAACCCCTGTTCGCTGTTGCACTGGAGGCGGTGCCCGGCTCTCCTCCTCAGGTTGACACCTTCGACGCCACCGGCCTGTTTTTGATCACCAGTCTGGGGAGCAGTGCCAAGCTGTACGCGGGGAATTTCCTGAAGGATGTTCGACTCGGCGGCCAGAATGTCGCGGTCAGTCCTTCCGGGGCAGACTTGAGTCTCAGCCAAGAGAACAATGAAATCAAGTTCGGCGAAGGCAGTGACCAGGGAAGCCTGACGCTTGAAATCTCCAACGCGCCCACGCTCGCCGTGCATTCGACCAATGTCGACGGCCAGGTTCAGATTACAGCGAATATTGAAGGAGCAGCGCTCACGGTCGACGGAAACCCTGTCAAGCGTCAGCGACACGGATGGCAAGTCAGCAGACCGCCGGGTACATACAATTTCGTGCTTTCTGCCGAAGGCTACGAATCGCAAAAGTGGACGATGACCTTGCAGCGCCGCCAAACCTTCGCCAAAAACGTCGAACTCAAGGCCAAGGCGATACCAGTGACGATGGCGTCACTCGTGATTGCCGACGGAACTCCAGAGGCCGAAGTCGACATCGATGGCAAGCGTGCGGGGGAACTCGACGCCAATGGCAACCTGCAGCTTCCTAACATGCTGTCGGCCGGACCGCACTCAATCGTCTTGGCCAAGCCATACTACGAAAGCCACACGTTTGAGGTTTCTGCGAAACCGCCCGAGTTCCGACTACCAGATGCCAAGCTGATTCCATGGCCAACGGTGACGTTTCAAACCACGGCCCCGAACGTTACAGTGAAATACCAGCGCGTCGGGGATTCGCAAATACATCAGGCACCTGCCTCAGCGAAGCTTAGGCTTCCCGCCGGACAGTACAAGTTTCAGGTGGAGGCAACTGGCTTTGAACAATACTCCACGGAGTTGAGATTAGCTTCCGCAAACGACGTGAGCCTTCCGCTGAAGCTCGTTCCGATCCAGGACTATGAATTTCAGGACCCGGCGGAAGTGGTTCACGATGGTCTGTGGATCAGATTGAAGGACCCCCACAAGTTTGTCTATCTGAAGCCGGAGTTCTTGTATGAGAATCTCGTCTTTTCTAAGCCGGGGAAGAATCTGTTTTGGAATAAGAAAGTCGAGTGGGTGGTCGAAGCCGCGGAAGGCTCGACACGTATTCAATATGTTTTGGACGGACCGAAGCTGGTGCGCAAGCTGGTAGTCGGAGGAGAAACTTCCGATCAAAAGGAAGCAAAGGTCGACGCTGCATCAGCGACTCAGGCGACCTCGCTTTCAGTAAACATTCAGGTGGATGGGCCTCGCGTAAGGGTTACCAACGACAAGGGCGTGGTTCTCGACGACTACACCGCGTTGCAGCACAACTTCTCGGGAGGCAGAATCGGGATCAGGACGGAGTCCCAGTTCGTCGCCAGGAAAAAATAACTCACAAGTAGTTGAAAATCTGGTGGACCTGGTCGGGATCGAACCGACGACCTCTTCCATGCCATGGAAGCGCGCTCCCAGCTGCGCCACAGGCCCACTGTTTTAATTCTCGCTTAGGTTTGCCGCGGCGTCAAACTCGACTCGGGTAGTCGAACTCAACTAGGATATTGAGTGGCAACGTGCAAGCACACAATCGGAGCCCTATATTGAACTCGCGGAATATCTTCATTCGATCACTTGTCTGTTTCATGGCTGTGCTTTTGTCGGCGACGGCGGGCGCACAAAACGCCACTGGCGCGGTATCCGGGGCGCAGGCTCCGGTGGCTTATTCGTCGGTCAGCGAACTGAACGGGATGCTGGAGCAATTGAAGCAGACGGCGCAGAAGATGCAATCCGATCTCCGGCAGACGCGCATCGAGAAATGGAAGACCGACGGCGCGACCAAGCGACAAACGCTCGCAACCGTGGAATCCATCCAACGGAACTTGCAGTCGGCGCTGCCCGAGACGATTGCGCAACTGAGCAACTCTCCGGAAGATCTGGCGCTCAGCTTCAAGCTCTACCGCAACCTGGTTGTGCTATATGACTACTTTGGATCGGTGGTGGAATCGGCAGGAGCGTTCGGTTCGAAAGACGAGTTTCAGAGCCTGGGCAACGACATGAATGGACTGGAGAGCGCGCGCCGGGCGTTTGGCGAGCGCATGCAGAAACTGGTGGCCAGCAAGGAAGACGAGTTGACGCGTTTGCGGGCGCAGGTGAAGATGCTGTCTGCGGCGCCGCCTCCGCCGCCGAAGAAGATCGTGGTGGATGACACCGAGCCTCCGAAGAAGCCGGCGGTGAAAAAGAAAGTGACGAAACCGAAGCCGCCGGCAACCACGACGGACGCTCCGCCGAGTGCTGCACCGGCGAAATGAGGGGGCTGGCATCGGCAGCGGGTGCGACTCAGGCCACTTTCTTGGCGGCGGGAAATGCGGTAGCGTATCAGCGTGACTTGGAACCCGATTCATCGTGTCCTGGCGCCGATGATCGCGGCGGGCGTTGGGGTCGAGGTTGATCCTCATTATTACTGGGGGACGCCCGGTGTCTGATCCAAGCGCCACTTTGTCCGCGGGAGATCTCGTCGGCAACTACAAAATCCTCGGCATGGCCGGAGCCGGGGGCATGGGCGTGGTGTATCGCGCGCTCGATGTGAAGCTGGAGCGCACGGTCGCGCTGAAGTTTCTTCCCGAACACCTGGTTTCGAGCGGCGACGAAAAAGAGCGTTTTCTGCGCGAAGCGCGAACGGCGTCTTCGCTTGACCATCCCAACGTCGGGGTGATCCACGGGCTGGAGGAAACGGAAAACGGCCACTGCTTCATCGTCATGGCGTATTACGCGGGGGAAACGCTGGCGCACAGAATGCGCCGCGGCCGGCTGCCCTTGGCCGAAGCGGTCGACATTGCCATCCAGATGGGGGAGGGGTTGGCGGCGGCGCATGCGGGCACGGTGGTGCATCGCGACATCAAGCCTTCTAATGTCATCCTGACGCAGAGTGGAGCGGCGAAGATTGTCGACTTCGGGCTGGCGCGGCTGGCGTCTACGACGGGCAGCACGCAAAGTATCAGCACCGCCGGAACCATCGGCTACATGTCGCCGGAGCAGACGGTCGGCAAGGTGGTGGACCAGCGCACCGATATATGGTCGCTGGGGATCGTGCTGGCGGAAATGGTGACGGGGAAGAATCCGTTTTTGCGGGATACGCCGGCGGCTACGATTTTCGCGATCCTGAACGAGCCGCCGCGGCCGATGGACGTAATGCCGGACGAAATGCCGGAGCAGATCCCGCTCGATTTGCTGCGCGTGATTTACCGCGCACTGTCGAAAGAACCGGCCACGCGTTACCAAAGTTGCCGAGAGATGGTGGCCGACCTGAAGGAGGTTCGCGGCCGGCTTGAGCCTGCGGCAGCCGCACCGCAAGCCGCGAGCGGGGCATCGTCGCGGCCATCTTCCCGGCCGTCTACTTCAAGCCCGTCGGAATTAAGGAAGCATATTGAACAGGCTTCGCGTCCGTTGTGGGGCACGGCCACCGCCCCTGCTTCGAAGTGGAACCGATGGCTGGTTGGTGCGAGCGTGGCTGCGGTGGTGCTGGCAGGGCTCTCGTTTCTGCCGGCGGTGCGGGACCGCTTGGCGGGATGGTTGGGCCGCCCGGAAGAGCACATTGCGGTGCTGCCGTTTGAGAATGTGGGGAACGATCCGGCTAACGAAGAAGTTTCGGCCGGACTGATGGACAACCTGGCCAGCCGGCTCACGAATCTGGAGGTGGGCAGGCAGTCGCTGTGGGTGATACCGACTAGCGAGGTGCGGCGGCTTAAGATTGCCGATCCGGGGTCGGCGCTGCGGGAACTGGGAGCGACGGTTGCGCTGGAGGGAAGCCTGCGGCGCGATGGGCAGATGATTCATTTGACGGTGAATCTGATCAACACGAAGAACCTGCGCCAGATCGGCTCGGTGACGTTGGAAGATCGCGCGGGAGATTTCTCGTCGCTGGAAGACGAGGCGGTGGCGAGAATAGCCAAGCTGATGCGCATTGAGGTGACGCCGGAGATGCTGCGGGCTTCGGGCGGCGCGGTCAATGCGGGCGCGTACGAGTTGTACCTGAAGGCGCTCGGCTACACGCAACGCTTTGACAAGCCGGGGAATCTCGACCTGGCGATTGCGGCGCTTACTAGCGCGGTGAAGGAGGATCCTCGCTTTGCCCTGGGATTTGCCCAGCTCGGCGAAGCCTACCGCCTGAAGTACCGGCTGGACAAAGACACAAAGTGGATCGATGAAGCTCTGGCGAATTGCCAGAAAGCGCAGCAACTGGACGATCGCTTGCCGGTGGTTTATGTGACGCTGGGGAATGTCCATCAAAACACTGGGAAATACGATCTCGCTCTGCAGGAGTACCAGCGGGCGCTGCAACTCGACCCGCGCAACGCGGACGCGGTCATGGGTCTGGCTGAGTCCTACGACAGCGCGGGTCGCACCGCCGATGCCGAAGCGGCGTACAGGAAGGCCATCGCGCTGCGTCCCGATTCCTGGCAAGGCTACAACCACTTCGCTAATTTTTTGGACGCGCACCAGCGCTACGACGAAGCCGTCGCGCAGTTTCATCATGCCATCGAGCTCACCCCCGACAACTGGGCGCTCTATCTCAACTTGAGCGGGGTTTACACGGACATGGGATCCAATTACTTCCCCGAAGCTGAGCAGATGCTGCGGAAATCGCTTACCCTTGAGCCCAGCTACCCCGCCTATGCCAACCTTGGATATCTGTATAACCAGGAACGGAAGTACGCTGAAGCCGCTGCTGCGACTGAGAAAGCCCTGCAATTAAATAACAAGGAGTATGTTGTGTGGGGCAACCTGGCGATCGCCTACGAAGGCCTCAAGGACAAGGAAAAGGAAGGCAAGGCGTGGGACCGCGAAATCGTCCTGCTCGAGCAAGCCGTCCGGGACACCCCGCGCGACGCGGTTGCGCAGTCCATCCTGGGGCTGCTCTATGCCAAGAAAAAGCTTCGCGAAAAAGCCATTCCTCGCATACAATCTGCACTCGCACTTTCGCCCGACGATCCCAACGTTCTGGAGGGCGTCGGCCAAGCCTACGAAGACTTGGGCGACCGCGCGCAGGCGTTACGGTACATCGAGAAGAGCCTGCAAAAAGGCTATGCCCTTGCGGACCTGAAGAACACTCCAGACCTGCGAGGTTTGATCTCTGATCCCAGTTTCCGGCCCAGCGGTAAGTAAGTAAATTCTGTTCGAAAAGGAGCCAGCCATGTCCGCAGCCCGCAACATTCCGTTCGAAGATAACGTTGCAGCCGTGAACATCACGATCGACTCGACGTTCACTCCCACGCCACAAGGCGCAAAGCTTGGGGTTGGGCAGACAATCACTTTCACCAACAACTCCGGACAAGAAATCAGCTTGATTCAGTTCAACCCCAATCCCCCTCAAGCGCCCTCTGGCCCCGGACCGACTCTGTTCTCCGACGTAACCGACTTAGAAAATGATGAAGTCTCGCCGGTGCTGACACCCAGTCCCGCCGAAGGAAGCGTAAACTATCTCATATTCGACGAGAGTGGAGACGAATATGGACCCTTTTCCATCCAACTGGGCGACGCGGTCCCGCTGAAGATCCAGATTATTGCATCAGAGATCTATCCCGCGACCGCGGCCATTCCTCAACTGGGCAGTGCGGCCATCTATTCCGACGACCAGCCCTGCGTCCAATACGCCATATCCTGGGGTAAGAACGGTAACCCATTTACGGCAGCTGCGTCGTCAGCCGCCTGCGGCTTTTCGTCTAATGCTGTCCGGACGACAAACGCCAACCCCAATACTTACCCATACGGAATCGATCGCCCCATCGCAGCCGGCGGCGGCAAGATCGTCGTCCAGTAGCCAGCAGAAGTAGGCGACGCTCCGAGCCTGCCTCCATTATGGCACCACCGCTGCGACCTGAATCATTAGGTCGCAGCGGCGGAGCCGTGTGATCTTTTTTTGCGCCCGGCGCATGCTCGCGCCCTGCCTCCCCGCAGCGAAGCTCCATTTGTTCCGCGGCTTCACCAGGGGTGTGCTTTGGCGAATGTCGGCTCGCCGGGTTCAGCTTAGAGGGCGAGGGTTGTCTCCACATGGGCATTTTGTTGCAAATACTGGAGTTAACCCTGGAACTCTATAGGCCGCTCCGGAGTCTAAGTCACTAGGCGGGAAGGGTATCGGGAGTGCTTTCAGCGCAGCGAAGATTCCTCCCGCTGGGGCTTGATAGATTCTATAATTGGGGGCAACGCCACCATGGCGGGAGCTACGACATTGGGCGATCTTGCCAGCGCTATCGGGGCCCGCAGTGAGGAATCCGCCATCATTGCTGAACTGAAGGCGGGCTCGGAAGAGGCCTACTCCCGGCTGATCGGCGAATTTCACCAGCCGATCTACGGCCTCGTCTACCGCATCGTGAACGACCCGTCGGACGCGGCGGACACGACCCAAGAAGTGTTTCTGAAAGTCTTCCGCGGGATGAAGCATTTCCATGGCGAGTCCAGCCTGAAGACGTGGATTTACCGCATCGCTTTGCACGAGGCAGCCAATCGGAGGCGCTGGTGGTTCCGGCATAAGGCGCAGGAGACGCCGATTGATCCCATCGCAGCGGGAGACGGCGAGTTTTTGGGAGGACCGCGATTGGCCGATCAGGGCGAGTCGCCGTTTGAAAAGTTCGCGCATACCGAAGTGCGGGCGGCGGTGGAGCAGGCGCTGCAACAGGTGCCGGAGCCGTATCGGACGGCGCTGATCCTGCGCGATGTGGAAGAAATGTCGTACGAGGAGGTCGCGGAAGTTTTGGCGATCTCGCTGGGAACGGTGAAGTCACGAATCACGCGCGGGCGCGATGCGCTACGCAAGAAACTGACGGGGTATATCCGGGAGGTGGGCCCGGAGTTAGGACTGCTCGCTCCTGCCGACGTTCCTGCGAACGTCTCTGACCTGGTTCCTGCCCACGCGCGGCGGAGCCCGGCAAGGCCAAGCGCGCGGCAAGGTTCGCGTGGTGGCGGAGAGATTGAGGTGATGCCATGAACTGCGCTCGGATGAAAAAGTTGTTCTCGCCGTATCTCGACGGCCGGGTGAGCGGGTCGGAGATGCGCGCGCTCGCGCGCCATGTGGAAGAGTGTGCGGCGTGCGCGCGGGAGTATGCCGCGATGCAGCGCACGCAACAGTTGCTGGCCAGTCTGGGACCGAAGAAGGCGCCGGCCGACCTGGCGTTGAAGTTGCGGGTCGCGATTTCGCGCGAGGCGGCACACGCGCGCCGTCCGCGGTTTGAAGGGATGCTGGTGCGGTTGGAGAACTTGCTCAACGCTTTCATGGTTCCGGCCACGGCGGGGCTGGTCAGCGCCGTGTTATTTTTCGGGCTGCTGTTGGGCTTCTTTGCCCTGCCCGCGGAACTGCGGGCCAGCAATGGAGACGTTCCGCTGATGCTGTATACCGGGCCACAGCTGGAGCGGTCGGCGTTCGGGACGACGCTGGGCAATATGGATGATGAGGCGGTGGTGGTTGAAGCTTACGTAGATGCCAATGGCCGGATCGAGGACTACCGCATTCTGTCGCAGCCGGACGACGCCAAGGCGGTGCTGCCGCAACTGAAGAACCTGCTGATTTTCACCACTTTCCGTCCGGCGCTTTCGATGGGACGGCCAACGTCGGGGACGGCCGTGCTGTCTTTTTCCAAGATCAGTGTGAAGGGGTAGCGAGGAAATTGATGTTCGCTACCCGGCTCCCAGCCGGCGTTTGAGTTCTCCGGAACAACGCGGATTGCCGTGTCTCCGAAGGCGGGGCAAGCCCCGTCGCTACAGGCGAAGACTTGCGGGATCGCTGAAGCACGGCCCTAATGCTTGGCCCGAGCCCGCGTGATCCTGAGGCCGCGCAATCCTCGCACATTTTCGGTGCATCTTCAGTACAATCGGTTTGACCTCGAATTGACCAGTTCGTACACTATTTCCTTAGCTCATCCGTCTATGCGTGAGACCGGAAGCGATTTCCTGAAGCAACTCGTTCGACTGACGTTGGCTGTGAGCGTGACCGTCGTGCTAGTGGCGGCGTCGAGTTGGGCGCAGAACCAGCCGCAAGTGTCTCTTGAAACCAGCGAGACGCTGTTCACGGTGCTGACCGTCATCAACACATGTGGCTATGACCAGGAATTGAGTGCTTCCGACCCGCTGCGGACGCAGATCCGGTCGGAAGTTGCCAAGGCAGTAGAAAACACGGCCGGTGCCCAGGAAGTGGTCGGTCCGATGTGCTTGTTCTACCGGCAGCACCAGACGCCGGTGCCCGCACACGACCTCTCGCACTACGTGTCGCTGGCGCTGTATCTGGAGGAACCGCCGGATTTCGCGCTGAAAGTGAAGCAGGCGGAACTGCCGCCCGACGCGGAAACGGTGGTGGGAATGGTGCCGCTGATGCAGGCCTTCTACGAGAAGATCGGCATGCACGCTATCTGGGAGCGGCACCGCGCGCGCTATACGGAGATGACCGAGGTCTATCACGCTCCGCTGGCGAAGATGACGTTCGACACCGAGATCTATTTAAAAATGCCCTCGGCGGGTTACCTGGGACGGAAGTTTACCGTCTATCTGGACGCGATGGGCGCGCCGGGACAGACGAACGCGCGCAACTATGCGTCGGATTACTACGTCGTGATTTCGCCGGCCTCGAGCACGGCGATCAAGATGCAGCAGATCCGGCATACGTATCTGCACTATCTTCTGGATCCACTGGCGCTGAAAAACGGCGGCTCGTTCACGCGCCTCGAACCGCTGCTTGAGAGCGTGAAGCAAGCTCCGATGGATGAGGCCTTCAAGAGCAACATTTCGCTGCTGGTGACCGAATGCCTGATCCGGGCGATTGAACAGCGACTCACCAAAATTCCGGAGGCGGAGCGGGCGCAGGCCATCAACGAAGCCGACAAGGAAGGATACGTGCTGACCCGCTATTTCTATGATGCGCTGGTCAAGTTCGATAAAGATCCGGCGGGCATGCGCAACGCTTATACCGACCTAGTCGGATCGATTGAAGTCGGCAAAGAAATGAAGCGGGCGTCGCAGATTGAGTTCGCGAGCGAGGCGTCGCCCGAACTCCTGCGCCTGGCGCATCCCCCGAACGGCAATCTGCTGCTGAACGCGGAGCGGCGGCTGGCGGCGGGCGATCCGGAAACCGCGCAAAAACTGGCGCAAAAGGCGCTCGACGATCAGGAAGGAGATTCGGGACGCGCGCTATTCATTTTGGCCGAAGTCGCCACCAAGAATCGGGACATGGAAGGGGCGCGGGCCTACTTTGAACGCGCGCTGCTGACGGCCCATGAACCGAAGGTGATCGCCTGGTCTCATATTTATCTTGGGCGCATTTTTGATTTGAAGGAGAATCGGGACGCCGCCGTGGAGCAGTATCGGGCGGCGCTCGATGCGGCCGGCGGAACCATCCCGGAAGCGAAGTTGGCGGCACTGAGGGGGCTGGAACGGCCGTATGAGCCGCCGGTGGCGAAGCAGCCGGAGTAGATTTCGTCGCGGAGACGCGGCTTGACGCGTCTCCGGAGACGGGACAGGCCTTGTCCTCGCGGGCGTGAACAGATCTTAGGTTTGAAATCTCGTGTTATGGGAGACAGCATGAAGCGAACAGCAGTCATTCTAGCGATACTGAGCATGGCGGTTTGGGCGGCGGCCCAGAACGCCGGACAACCGGCACAGCAGAATCCGCCGGCAACAGGTAAGGCGACGCCGGCGCAGGGCACAACTCCAGGAGCCCCGGCGGCGCCACAGGCGAAGCGCGCACCGCAAGCCAAGACAACAGCGGAGTTCGAGGCGTGGAAAGCGGCGTCGGCGAGTGCAGATGTTGCCGCGCTGGAAAAAGCGGCGGACGATTTTGCCACCAAGTTCCCGGACAGCGAGCTTCGCATTCTGCTCTATCAGAACGCGATGCGACTTTACCAGAACGCCAACAATGCTGAGAAAACCGAAGCCATGGGGCGTAAAGTGCTGAGCCTTGACGGGGACAATCCCGAGGCTTTGGTCATCGTCGCCCAGGTTATCGCCGAGAAAACGCGCGACTCGGACATCGACAAAGATCAGCGTTTCAGCGAAGCGAGCTCGATGGCGCAGAAGGCGACGCAGACCGTGGACACCGACGTCCAAGTACCGGCGGGCACGCCGCAAGACAAAATCGACCAGTACAAAGCGCTGCTGCGCTCCAACGCATATGAGGCTCTGGGGACGATTGAGTTCAAGAAAGAGAACTACTTAGCCGCACAGGAAAATCTGCAGAAGTCCATCGACGCATTCCCCAGCAACCCGGATCCAGTGGTGGTTCTGCGTCTGGCGCTGGCTATTGACAAGCAGGCGACTGCGGACTCGGCCGATCGAGATAAGCAGGCGAAGTTGTATGCGGAGGCGCTCAAGGTGGCCAACCGGGCGGTGGAAATCTCGAAGGACCAGCCGGCGATTCTCAACCCGGCGATGAAGGAACGCGATCGCTTGCAGCAACTCACCGGAAGCGCGGCCCCGGCCCAACCGCCGACTCCGCCCAAGAACTAATCGAATCATTGAGGCATTGACGTATTGACGCATTGACTTAATGATCCAATGCTTAAGTAATTCAATGCCTCAATTGCCCTTTACGATGAAGTCACGCGAAATCATGGCGCTGGAGCAAAGCCTGGGCTACCGCTTCCGGCGCCGGGAATTGCTGGAGCAGGCGTTGACTCACAGCTCGCAAGCGCGCGAGGCGGAAGCGCTGAGCGCGGGAAGCGGTTCGTCTGGCGGCGGATCGTCTAGCGGTGACAACGAAATACTCGAGTTCCTGGGAGACGCCGTGCTGGGGCTGGTCACCAGCGAAGCGCTGTTCCACCGCTTCCCGGAATTCCAGGAAGGGCATCTCTCGAAACTGCGCGCTCATCTGGTAGGGCAGCGGCATCTGCTGCGGGTGGCGGAGCAGCTGGAGATTGGCCATTACATGCGTCTGGGCCGCGGCGAAGAAAAAAGCGGCGGCCGCAACAAGGCAAGCCTGCTGGTAGACGCACTGGAAGCGATCCTGGCGGCGCTCTATCTCGACGGCGGGTGGCCCGTGGCGCGAGACTTTATCGCGCGCGCGATCGTGGAGCCGGAGCTGGCCCACATGAAACTCGAGACCAGGGCCATCCCGGTGATGGATTTTAAGTCCGCGTTGCAGGAAGCGCTGCAGGCCAGAGGCGGGCCGCAGCCCGTTTACGAACTGGTGAAGGAGGAGGGCCCGGAACACAAGAAGACCTTTACGGTCGAGGTGCGCTTGCCGGAACCAGCCCTGGGGCAATTCGTAGGGCGCGCCCAGGGCGCAACCAAGAAACGGGCCGAACAAGAAGCGGCAAAGCAGGTGCTCGAGCACCTGGCTGCGTTGTCCGAAGCAAGGCATCCGAACCCGGGGAAGGATGGCGGCGCGGCGTCGTAAAGCATCTGACTTCCTGTAGAGACGCGGCTTGCCGTGTTTCGGACCGACCGCAATATTCGGGGGGCGGCACGCGGGAGACGGGGCAAGCCCCGTCTCTACAGATGAATATGTCTTGGAGCGAAAAGATTTCGATTTCGGTTGGGGACTGGCCTGCGGCCGTTCAGTCGGTCGCGGGAGCGATTGTGACCGCCATTTTTGTGGTTACCTTCCTCCTGCAGGCGTTCACCATCCCCTCGGGATCCATGGAGCACACGCTGCTGGTCGGCGACTACGTGCTGGTCGATAAATTCTGTTATGGCGGCAGTGCCGGGTGGAACCGTCTGATGCCCTATCGCAAGGTCAGGCGCGGCGACATTATCGTCTTCCACTATCCGGTGAACCCAGCCCAGGACTTCGTGAAGCGGGTGGTGGCCGTGCCCGGAGATCGCCTCCGGCTCATCAACAAACATGTCTACATCAACGGCGCTCCGGTCGAGGAGCCTTTCGTGCAGTACATCACTGCGGTGCGCAATCCCTATCGCGACGACTTCCCGCGCACCGAATCTCCCGACTTCGCTGTGGATGCGAAATGGTGGAAAGAGATGCCGAAACTGGTGGAAGACCACCAATTGATTATTCCCGAGGACCACTATTTTGTTCTGGGCGACAATCGTGACGACAGCCAGGACAGCCGCTACTGGGGATTCGTGCCGCGCGAAAACATCATCGGGCGGCCGCTTCTGATTTACTGGTCGTCGGGCAACATGAACAACGATCTTCCCGGATCGCCAACCGTGGGCGATAGACTTTATCACATTGCCTACGCGGTAACGCATTTGTTCCAGATCACGCGCTGGGAGCGCACCTTCAGGCTGGTGCGCTGATACGGATTCGCCCATACAGATTCACCGATGGAGAAGAAAAAATCCTCTGAAACGGATGGCAAAGGTGCCGAAAAAAGAGAAGAAAGTCGTCGCCGACGAAAAGCCGGTGGACGAAAAACCGCGCGAGACGACGGTGGAATTCCTGGCCTCGCTGGCGGGAGTGCTGGTCACCGGCCTGTTCATCATTACGTTTATTCTGCAGGCCTTTGAAATTCCTTCCAGCTCCATGGAGGACACGCTGCTCATCGGCGACCACGTATTCGTGAACCGGGAGCAGTTCGCGGCGCCAACGCGCTGGATGGGGCGGCTGATGCCCTATCGGGATATTCGTCGCGGAGACATTGTTGTGTTCCTCTCGCCGGAGACACAAGGATTGTTCGTGGTGAAGCGCGTCATGGGCATTCCCGGAGATCGTATCCACCTGCGCGACGGAGCTGTGTACCGTAACGGGCAGAAGGTCGAGGAGCCTTATGTCAGCAACAAGGACGTCCCTGACTCCGAGAACTCCCGTTACTACCGCGAAAACTTTCCGTCGGTGCAAGCGTCGGATGCGTATGGCGTCACACAAGACTGGCAGCTTGCCCTGCCCAAGTACGTCGAAGGCGGTGACTTGGTTGTGCCACCGGACAGCTACTTTGCCATGGGCGACAACCGCAACGCCAGCTATGACAGCCGCTTTTGGGGACTCATCCCCAGGGAGAACGTGATCGGGCGGCCGATGTTCATCTACTGGTCGTTCACCACTCCGGAAAACCAATACAGGATGCGCGACTGGGGAGACCGGTTGGGATTCATCGCGCACATCGTCATTCACTTCTTTGATGAAACGCGCTGGTCACGTACTCTGAGGCCGGTGCGCTGAGGAGGAACTTTCTGAAACGGGTACCCGACGTGCCGCAGAAAGAAAAAGAAGTTGTGGGGGACCAAAGGCCGCGCGAGACGCTGGCGGAATTCCTGGCCTCGATGGCGGAATTGCTGGTGATCGTCCTGTTCATCCTCACCTTTGTTTTTCAGAATTTTGAGATTCCATCGAGTTCGATGGAGGACACGCTGCTCATCGGCGACCACGTATTGGTGAACCGGGAGCAATTCGCGGCGCCGACGCCCGGACTGGGGCCGCTGCTGCCGTATCGCAACATCCGGCGCGGCGACATCGTGGTTTTCCTGTCGCCGGAAGAACCGGGACTGTTCGTCGTGAAGCGGATTGTGGGAGTGCCCGGCGACCGCATCCATTTGCGCGATGGCGTTGTCTACCGCAATGGCGAAAGACTGGTCGAGCCATATGCGCGGCACAAAATGGGAGATTACAACCCCTACCGAGACAATTTTCCTGCCGTCTCGCCTTCCGACATGTACGGCGTGAGAAACGAAAAATGGGCGCAGGAGTTGCCTTCGCATTTGGAGGGCGGTGACATCGTCGTGCCTCCGGACAGCTACTTTGCCATGGGCGACAACCGCGACGTTAGTTACGACAGCCGTTACTGGGGCTTCATTCCTCGGGACAACGTGATTGGCCGTCCCACGTTCGTTTACTGGTCGTTTATCACGCCGCCCGACCAGTGGCAGTTGCGCGGCATGGGCGACCGGGCCAAGTTCTTCCTGGGGCACGTCCTCCTTCACTTTTTTGATCAAACGCGATGGTCGCGTACGCTCAGGATCGTGCGGTGAGATTTCCGCGGCCTAAACTACGTTCCAAGTACGGGGTGGCTCTGGTCGCGGCTCTGGTGCTGGTCCTGTTTCTGTGGCGGCCCGGCGTGTATAAGTTGCGCAGCCGGATTGCCAGTTCCATCGGAAGCGCCCTTGGCCGCAGGGTCGTAATCGACAACGTCAGCCTGCATTTTCTGCCGCGACCGGGCTTCGATCTTGAGGGGCTCGTCGTCTATGACGATCCCGCATTTAGCGCAGAGCCGATGATTCGCGCGCAGGAAGTTTCCGCTGCCATACGGTTTCGTTCCCTGCTCCGCGGGCGACTCGAGATTGCCACCCTGAGCGCAACCGAGCCCAGCGTCAACCTGGTGCGCACTGATGAGGGCCGCTGGAACCTGGCGAGCCTGGTCGAGCGCAACGCACAGATTCCGGCGGCTCCGACCGAAAAGCCCGCATTCGAGCGCCGCCCGGCATTCCCCTATCTCGAAGCCAGCGGCGCCCGCATCAATTTCAAGCTGGGACAGACGAAGAAGTCCTACGCGCTCATCGATGCCGACGTGGCGCTGTGGCAGGACTCCGAGAATTCATGGGCCGCGCGCATCAGGGCCGAACCCGTGCGCACGGATTTTAATCTCACCGATACCGGGCTGCTCCAGATCAATGCGAGGTGGCAGCGCGCTTCCAGCTTGCGATCGACCCCGGTGCAGATTGCCGTGCAATGGCAGAAAGGACAACTCGGACAGATCACCCAACTGCTGAGCGGAAAGGACCGGGGATGGCGAGGCGAAGTAAGTTTCACGGCGAACATCTCGGGCACTCCGGAAGCGCTGCGGATCGAGAGCGCGGCCGCCATCGGAGGATTCCGTCGCTACGACATTGTGGGCAGCGAGAGCGTGAGCCTGGCGACCGCCTGCTCGGGACAATACGACGCGGTGACCGGCTTACTTGAGGACTTGCTGTGCGAGTCGCCGGTAGGCGGCGGCAGGCTGCGCCTGCGCGGGAATGCTAATCCTCTGGCACAACCGTTGGCATATGACCTCACGTTTGAGGCCGTGAGTGTGCCGCTAGCCTCGGTGGTTCAATTGGTGCAACACGCGAAACAGCAACTTCCCCGCGATCTGACGGTTAGCGGATCTCTGAACGCCGTATTCAACGCCAGATATAGCGGTCCGCCGTTTCCAAGAGATATTCCGTGGTATCGAGCGGAGGAATGGACTGGGAAGGGGACGGCGACCAACGTGCGCCTGTCATCGAATGGCGGAGCGGATGAAGTCTCCCTCGGCACAGTTCCACTGGTGCTGCTCTCAGAGAGTACGAGTCCATCTAGGGTGATTTCAACAAGGACGTTGACGACTTTTTTGAGGACGGGGCAACTGGCAGAACAGAGGGACTCGAAACCGAGTGAAATTCACCTGCAGATCGGGCCGGGCGCGGCAACGATAAACGCCGCCGCGCCCGTGAACGCGGGCGGGTGGATATCCGCTGCTGGTTATCGATTTTTTCTGCGTGGCGACATGGAATTAAAAGACCTGTTTCGACTGGAGAACGTGCTGGCCTTGCCGATGACGCGTCCGGCGGCGGAAGGTTCGGCAAAGTTGGATGTGACCGTCTCCGGGATCTGGCAAGGATTTGCAGCTCCCGTTGCACTTGGGACCGCGCAATTGCGCAACGTGCGCGCTGAGATGCGCGGTCTGAATACGCCGATTGAGATTGCCTCTGCGACGCTGTCTCTCGCTCCCGATGAGGCATCGATGCAGAAGATCTCCGCCCGCACGGGAAGCGTTCATTGGAGTGGCGAGGTCACGGCGCCGCGGCATTGCGCCGCGCCAAACGCCGCTTCGGGCGTTGCTCCGAATACCGCTCCGAATTGCGTGTTTCAGTTCGATCTCACCGCCGACGAGCTTTCGACTGGAGATCTCGCCGAATGGTTCACGCCGCATCCGGCTAAGCGTCCGTGGTATCGCATCCTGAATCCGAACACGCCTCAGGGCGGCTCGCCGCTGCTGGCGATTCAGGCGCACGGCAATTTGCACGTCGGGCGACTGGGACTGAAGAAGGCCTTCGCCACCCAGGTTGCGACGCAAGTGGAAGTGGATCGAGGCCAGATCACACTGAAGGCGCTGCGCGCGCAACTGCTTCAGGGCACGCATCAGGGGACCTGGACTTTTGATCTGTCGAATCGCGATGTGTCGAATCACAATGCATCGAATCATGGCGAGTCCAATCAGCCGGTGCGGTACCACGGCAGCGGCACGCTGCGCGACGTTTCTCTGGAGCAGGTGAGCGCACTGATGAACGATGCCTGGATTGCCGGGACGGCCGACGGAAAGTTCGAGGTGGGAGGATCCGGAGACAGCTTCCGTGAGATGCTGGCGCGCTCCGACGGCAAGTTGCAGTTCGCGATGCGGAACGGCAGCCTGCCCCATATTGAAATTCCGGGCGCGTCCGTGCCTCTGCCAGTGCACCGGTTCACGGGGGAACTGCATCTGAAAAAAGGCGCGTGGGAGCTCTCCGCAGGCCGACTGGAATCGCACGACGGCATTTATCGAGTGAGCGGAACCGTTTCCCCAAGCGGCGGTTTCGACTTCGTGTTGACGCGTGGCGACGAGCAATCGTGGGCGCTCACGGGAACCCTGGCGAAGCCGCGGGTCGCGAGCCGCGCGGAAACCGATGCGAAAGGCGTCGAACCGTAAGGATGGTTCTTAGTTTTCCAGTTTTATTCCCTATCGAAACGTGAGCCTGTCTTCATAGTTCGTAGAAGGAAGACTCGCAGCGGCTAACTTACGACCTTCAAGCTTGCTGCCGCCTCCATGGCTGCGTCGTGGGCGCGCTCCCTCTCCCCCACTTCGTCGAGTTGAAGATCTTTTGTCTCTGGGGAGTAGAGCAGGCTGACGAAGGTCATGACCGCACCAATAGTTAGGATCACGGACGGCGATAACCACATGTCCTGCTTCTCGATGGCGGCTATGAAGGGAATCTTGTGGGCCCACCACGCGTACGCACCGAACCCAGCACCCAGCAGCGCTCCGGAAGAATAGCCGAATCCTACTCCGGCAGCGCGGCGTTTCGTCGGGAAACGCTCGCAGAGATAGGCGGGGACGACTCCCCAGGCCAGTTTGAGCATGGCGGCCATCACGGTGCCGAGCACTGCCATCCGCAGATTGCGCGCAAGGGCAGCGTGATAGAGGACGTAGTAAACGGGAATTCCAAACACGACCAGAAAGGCGCAATACCATTGCGTCAGGATTTTTCTGCCGGTGTAATCCGACAGCCAGCCATAGAAGTTGTACCCCAGAAACGCCATAAACATCGCGAAGCTGTAAATCAAGCTATACGTCGTGGTGCTAAAGCCACGTCCGTCCAGAGTTAGTATCTTGGGAAGAAATCCGTAGACCGAGTAGTCGGTAAGGAACAGGCCCGTCATGAAAAAAAAGACCTGGAGGAAGTCAAATAGTTGCGGCGGCTTGAACAGGCTCAAGAACGGAGACTTTTCGATCTTACCCCGTGCCTTGGTCTTCTCGAATTCCGGCGACTCATGGAGACTGTTCCGGATATAGAGCGCCAGGAACACAGGAATAACGCCGGTCATGAAAACGATTCGCCAGCCATAAGCGAACATCGTTTCTTTGGTGGTCAGATACGAAACGAGGGCGAAAACCAGCGCGCCCAGGACATAGCCGAGGGGAAAGCCCGATTGGATGAAGCCGCCAATCATTCCACGCTTTGGTTGCGGCGCATATTCAATGGCAAAGGTGTGACCCACGGCATATTCGCCACCGAAGAAGATTCCCATAAGTAAGCGGAGGGAACAGAAGATGACATAGGACCAGACGCCGATCTGGGCGTAGGTTGGCAGGAAGCCACCGGCGAGAGACATCAGCCCGACGCCTCCGATGGTTAAGACCAGGAGGAACCTGCGGCCAATTTTATCGGCAAAGCGTCCGAACAGCGCCGAACCGATCGGCCTGGCGGCCATGGTTATCGAGTAGGTGAACACAATCACGATGTACTGCCAGGCGGCGCTGCCTTTGGGAGAGATGAAGACTTTGACCAGAATCGGCGCCATGATCAAAACCAGCGCCATATCGTAGGCGTCGAGCATGAAGCCCAGAAACTGGGAAATCATCGCCATCTTTGCGTCTTGGGATAATAGTTGCTGATCCGGCATGGGGACTCCTGGAAGAGCGAGATAGACGGCACTGCGAGCTAGATGTACCACATCTGGGAGAAAAGAGCCATGAGCGGGCGGCCCGGCGTATCGTCCAAGCTGCGCTGGACCATGGTTATTCGTCATCGAGTCACCGATGGCGCCCCCGAACTGATTACAATTTGAGGATCTCGCAGGGTGTCACCGCTTCGGTCGGCACTTACTATTTACAAGGTGTAACAAAAGCGATATTCTGCTAGACTTTGCGCGAAGAACGAAGGTAAGTTCCCGACTCAGACACTTAAGGGGGGCCATGTAAGAACAGTTCGTCGAAGCACTTCTCGAAATAGAAATTGGGGCGGACGCTGGAATTCATCTGGCCGATAACAAGTATACGATTCCAGGCGTCTCGCTTACGGGTGAGCCATGGCATTGCACCCTGTTGCGCGGAAGCACCACTTTCCGGAAGAAACGCCAGTCCCGTGGGTCCCGATCCGGCGGGCTCTCGAAGAGAACGAAGACTGGTATCGCGACCTGGTCGAGCACAGTCAAGACCTGCTGTGTGTCCACGACCTGGAAGGCCGATTCCTGTCGGTCAATCCCGTACCCGCGCGTCTGCTGGGTTACAGCGTAGAAGAAGCACAGCGCATGCGGCTGCAGGATGTTATCGATCCGCAATTCCGGGATCAGTGTGATGCCTATCTGCGCGAGATCGAGCGCACGGGGGAGTCTCGCGGCCTGATGGCGGTGGTGACGCGATCGGGAGAACAGCGGATCTGGGAGTATCACAACACGCTGCGCACCGAGGGAGTGGCGGCGCCGATTGTGCGGGGGATAGCGCACGACGTCACGGAACGGGTGCGGGCGGCGAAGGCGCTGCGCGACGCTAACGAGCAGTTGCTGAAGACGACACAGGAACAGGAGCGGACTCTCCATGAGTTGACGCTGTTCCGGACGCTGCTGGACCAATCGAACGATGTCATTCAGGTGGTCGATCCGGAGACCCTGCGCTTCCTCGATGTGAATGAAAGAGCGTGCGTGGAGCTGGGATACAGCCGGGAAGAGCTTTTGTCGATGACGGTTTTTGACATCGACCGAAACATAGATGAAAGTTGGCGCGCGTGGGTGCGGCAGCAGACGCAGGAGTTGGGATTCGCAATCATGGAGAGAGTACACCGGCGAAAAGATGGAACCACGTTTCCGGTGGAAGTGAATTTTCGCAGGGTGCGACTGGACCGGGAGTATGGCGTGGCCGTAACCCGGAACATCACGGCACGGAAGCAGGCGGAGGAGGCGGCACGGGCGACCAACGAACAGCTCGTGAAGACGGCGCGCGAACAGGAGCGGATGCTGCGGGAGTTGACGCTGTTCCGGACGCTGCTGGATCAATCGAACGACGCCATTCAGGTAATCGATCCAGCGACTCGACGTTTCCTCGACGTGAACCAGAAGGAGTGCGTAGAACTGGGGTACAGCCGGGAGGAGCTTTTGTCGATGACGGTTCTCGACATCGACCCGGACGCCGACGACAGTTGTCGCGCGCGGATGGAGCAACAGTTGAAGGAGTCGGGATTCGCAATCATGGAAAGAGTGCACCGGCGAAAAGATGGAACCACGTTTCCGGTGGAAGTGAACCTGCGCAGGGTGCGACTGGACCGGGAATATGGCGTGGCCGTAACCCGGAACATCACGGCCCGAAAGCAGGCGGAGGGGAGGCTGCAAGAGTTCGAAAGAGTGGTGGAGAATCTGGAAGATATGATCGTGGTGGTAAACCGAGAATATCGGTACGTGCTTGCGAATCGGGCGCTCCTGAGCTATCGCGGGTTAACTAAGGAACAGATTGTAGGACGTTTTGTAGGGGAGGTGTTAAACCCAGGGTCGTTTGAAACCGTGGTCAAGGAAAAACTGGATGAGTGTTTCCAGGGGAAGGTCGTCAACTACGAGCGCAGGGATAAATATCCGGAGATGGGGGAGAGGGACATAGCGATCACGTATTTGCCGGTGGAAGGCCCGGCGGGGATCGATCGCGTGGCGTGCATTGCACGCGACATCACGGAGCGGAAGCGGGCGGAGGAGGCGCTACGGGAGAGCGAGCGAAGGCAGCGGCTGGCGCTTCAAGTCGGAAAGATCGGAGCGTTTGAGCTGGAACTGGGAAGCAGCCGGGGGACGTGGACGACGGAATTCGGCGAAATCTGGGGCATTCCCAGCGGCTTCACGGGGGATTTTGGCAGTTTCTTTAGTTGGGAGCTGGTGCATCCAGAGGACCGGGCAAGGATCCAAGAGGCGTTTGCGCAGCTGGCGAAGAGCGGCGAACCGGGCGAATCGGAGTTCCGCTTGATCCGGCCGGATGGCGCGATGCTGTGGGTGCGCTCGCGAGGCCTGGTCATTCCGGATACCGCCGCGGGTTCCTTGCGAGTTGTCGGAGTGATGATGGACATCACCGAGCGCAAGCGGGCGGAGGAGGCGCTGCGGCAAAGCGAGGAACGGTTCCGGGTGGCACTGAAGAACTCTCCCATCGCCGTGTTCAATCAGGACCGGGATTTGCGTTACACCTGGATGTACAACTCGCAGATTCCGTTTTCGGACAGCGAGCATCTGGGAAAGACCATAAGCGAACTCTTCGACCCGTCGGAGGCTGCGCGTCTCACGGAAGTCCGGCGGCGGGTGCTGGAAACCGGGGTGGGAACGCGGGATGAAATGCAGGTCACCTTCGGGGGCAGGAAGCAGTACCTCGACAGCACGATCGAGCCGGTCTTGGACGCGGCGGGCGCGGTGATTGGACTCACCGGCTCAAGCATGGACGTCACCGAATTACGGGAGGCAAGCGAAGCGTTGCGCGAAGCCAAGAAAAAGCTTACGGAGGAGAAGCTCTATCTGGAGCAGGAAATCGATACCGAACTGGGGTTCGGGGAAATCATCGGGCAAAGCAAGGCCTTGCACGCCGTCATGGAGCACGTGGGAAAAGTGGCGGCCAGCGATGCCACCGTGCTGCTGCTGGGGGAAACGGGGACGGGAAAAGAATTGGTGGCGCGGGCGGTCCACCGCCTGAGCCAGCGCGCCGACCGCAGTTTCATCAAGCTGAATTGCGCGGCGATTCCGTCGGGCCTGGTGGAAAGCGAGCTGTTCGGGAATGAGAAGGGCGCCTTCACCGGAGCGGTGAGCAAGAAAATCGGCCGGATCGAACTGGCCGACAAGGGCACACTGTTTCTCGATGAGATTGGGGAGATTCCGCTGGCGCTGCAACCGAAATTGCTGCGGGTTTTGCAGGACCAGGAGTTCGAACGGCTGGGTGGAACGCAAACCTTGAAGGTGGACTTTCGTTTGATTGCAGCCACCAACCGCGACTTGGCTGAGGTTATGCGGCAGAACGAGTTCCGGAGCGATCTGTATTACCGGCTGAACGTGTTTCCGATCCGCGTGCCGCCTTTACGGGAACGGCGGGACGACATCCATTTGCTGGTAAAACATTTTGTGCAGAAGTGCGCCCGGCGGATGAACAAGTCGATCGCGAGCATTCCAACAGAAACCATGGAGGCCCTGGTGGAGTGGGAGTGGCCGGGGAATGTGCGGGAGTTGGAGAATTTTATCGAACGATCGGTGATTCTAACCCAAGGTTCGGTGCTGGCTGCGCCGTTAAGCGAACTGCAGCCGTGGAACGCGGAGGAGAAAATCGCGGACGAAACGCTGGAGGCGACCGAGCGCGAGCATATTCTGCGCGCTTTGCGGGAGAGCAACGGACAGATTGGCGGCCCGAGAGGAGCGGCGATGCGGCTAGGATTGAAGCGGACAACGCTGCAATCGAAACTGAAGCACCTGGGGATCAATCCGCGGTCCGGGCCGAAGCAGCATTAGTTCGCGCCCGATCGACTGCCAGCCTGGATATCAGAACCTTCTTTGGATCCTTTTCCCGGCCATTCTTCGGTTACAATCCTCGGGCACATGAACCGCGAATATAACCGGCAATATAGCCCCGGTTTGGGGCGCGACATGGAGTCGCTGGTGTTCGGGCACGCCGGGCAACCGGTCCTCGTTTTTCCGACCTCCATGGGCCGGTTCTTCGAGTATGAAGATTCGGGGATGATTGGGGCGCTGAGCGGGAAACTGGAAGCGGGCGCGCTGCAGGTGTTCTGCGTGGACAGTGTTGACGGCGAGAGCTGGTACAACAAAAGCGCACATCCGGGAGCGCGGATCTGGCGGCATGTGCAGTACGAGCGTTACGTGGTCGACGAGTTTCTTGGGTATTTGAAGTGGAAGAACTGGGCTCCGCGGATAATAACGACGGGATGTAGTTTTGGCGGCTATCACGCGCTGAATTTTTCCCTGCGGCATCCGGATCTGGTTTCCGCTTGCGTGACCATGAGCGGAGCGTTCGACATCAGGAGCTTCCTCGACGGCTATTACGACGACAATGTCTACTTCAATAATCCACCGGACTACCTGACGAACATGGGCGATGAGTGGTTCCTGAGCCGGTACCGGCAGATGAAGATTGTGCTGGGGTCATCGGACTGGGATATGTGCCTGGACGCCAATGTGAAAATGGCGGCGATTCTACGACAGAAGGGGGTTCCACATTGGCTGGACATTTACGGCGACAACAGCAAGCATGATTGGCCGCTGTGGCAGCGGATGGCGGGAAAGTATTTCTAGGTGGAGCAGAGGAATCTTGACTATGGCAAATAAGAAGATTGGAATTCTTTTTGGGATGGAGAATACGTTTCCGCCGGCTTTGGTCGAGAGGATTAACTCTTTGAAGACCGAGGGCGTCACGGCCGAGTTTGTGAAGATTGGCGGCATCCGGATGGATGAGCCTAAGAAATATGACGTTATCATCGACCGGATTTCGCAGGACATTCCTTTCTACCGGGCGTGTTTGAAGAACGCGATGCTCCAGCGAACGATTGTGATCAACAATCCGTTCTGGTGGACGGCGGACGACAAGTTTTTCAATTACGCGCTGGCGCACAAGATGGGCGTGGCGATTCCGCCTACTGTGATTTTGCCGCATCACACGCATCCCCCGGACACGACCGATCAATCCATGCGGAATTTGATCTATCCGCTGAATTGGGAAGAAGTGTTTGCCTATGTTGGGTTCCCGGCATTCTTAAAGCCTTACTCGGGCGGCGGCTGGAAGCATGTGTATAAGGTGCATTCTCCGGAGGAGTTCTTTCATAACTACAACCAAACGGGCGATCTTTGCATGACGCTGCAACATGGCGTCGAGTTTGAGGATTACTATCGCTGTTACGTGGTAGGGCAGGAGAAAGTGCACATCATGAAGTACGATCCGAAGGCTCCGCACCATGAGCGCTATGTGAAGGGGAATCCGCAGCCGGGAACTGCATTGAAGCAACGCATCGAGAAAGATGCGCTGGCGTTGTGCCGCGCCCTCGGCTACGACCTGAACACGGTGGAGTTTGCCGTAGAGGATGGCATTCCGTATGCGATTGACTTCCTGAATCCGGCTCCGGATGCGGAGGTTACATCGGTGGGGCAGCAGAATTTCGAGTGGGTAGTGGACGCCGTGGCGGAGATGGCGGTAAAGAAGGCGCTGAGCGGGGAGAATCCGGTGGAGGAATTGCACTGGGAGGCGTTTCTAAATGGGGTGAAGTAAGTATTGACTGGGCTTCGCCCAGCGACTGTAACTACATGGTTCGGCCTTCCCGGCGGCTCGCGGATAGGAATGTCCCCGCTGGGCCTGCTCATTAGGTATACTAATGGGACTTTCTGCCAGAGCCCCTTCCCGCCTGGCAGCCTTGGGTGCCGCGATGAAACCTACGTTCACGCTGGGAATCGAAGAGGAATATCAGACCGTCGATCCTGAAACTCGGGATCTTCGGTCGCACATTCACGCCGAGATCATCGAGAAGGGCAGATTGATCCTGCAGGAACGGGTCAAGACGGAGATGCACCAATCGGTGGTGGAAGTGGGGACGTCGGTTTGCCATAACATCAAGGAAGCCCGTGAAGAGCTGAAGGATCTGCGGCGGAACATGATCAGGCTGTCGCGGGAGAATGGGCTGCGGCTGGCTGCGGCGGCAACGCATCCGTTTGCCGATTGGCGCGTGCAGGCACTTACGCCGGGCGAGCGCTACAAACACATTGTGGAGGATATGCAATTGGTGGCCCGGGCCAACCTGATTTTCGGCCTGCACGTGCACGTCGGCATCGAGGATCGCGAAACCCTGATCCAGATGATGAATCATGCCCGGTATTTTGTGCCGCACCTGCTGGCGCTATCGTCGAATTCCCCTTTTTGGCTGGGGATGGATACGGGGCTGAAATCTTATCGCTGCAAGGTGTTCGACAAGTTTCCGCGGACGAACCTGCCGGATTATTTTCCGAGCTGGGGCGAGTACGAGAATTACGTCAAGCTGCTGGTGAAAACGAACTCGATCGATAACGCGAAAAAAATCTGGTGGGACATTCGGCCGCATCCATTCTTCGACACGCTGGAATTCCGGGTGTGCGATCTGCCGATGCGAGTCGACGAAACGATTGCTTTGGCAGCCCTAATCCAGGCGACGGTGGTAAAGCTGTATAAGCTGCACTCGCAGAACCAGGGATTTCGGCTGTACCGCAGGTCGCTGCTGATGGAGAACAAGTGGCGAGCGGCGCGCTATGGGATCAACGGAAAACTGATCGACTTCGGCAAGTCGATGGAGGTTCCGGAACGCGATCTGATCGAAGAGTACCTGGAATTCGTGGACGACGTGCTGGACGAACTGGATTGCCGTGCGGAAGTCGAGTACATCCGCGAAATCATGAAGATGGGCACGGGCGCGGACCGGCAGTTGGACGTTTACCGCAAGGCCGGCGACATGAAAGCCGTGGTGGACTACATCATTGAGGAGACTGAGGCGGGCGTGGACGAGGCAGATAGTCTGCCCACCGCCCGGGCCGGCTGATTATTTTGATGAAGACTTTGATGAATGCTGCGGAACCATCCAACCGACAACTGAATCAGATGGCTTTTGATCCGCAACTTTCGCCGGGGGCGCGGAATGCGGTGCGCGTGTGTCTGCGCATCGAGCCTTCGGAAAAAGTTACCGTCATCACCGATGAAGTGAGCCTGGAAATTGCGGCGGCGATCGTGCGCGAACTGGAGGAAGTGGGCTGCCGCTACCGTACGTGGGTTTTGGAGGATGTGGCAACTCGTCCGCTGACGGATTTGCCCCTGGCGATTGCGGAGGATCTGGAGTCGAGCCAGGTCAGCATCTTTGCGGTGCAGGCGCAGACCAACGAACTGAAGTCGCGCATGCAGATGACGGATGTGGTAAATCGGCGCAAGATCCGGCACGCGCACATGGTCAACATCAACAAGCAGATCATGCTGGAAGGCATGCGTGCGGACTTCCTGAAGGTGGACCGGCTGAGCGTGAAGGTGCTGGAGACGGTGCGCAAGGCAAAACAAATCCGGGCGAAGACGGCCGCGGGTACGGACCTGATTGCCGATTTGAATCCGAATCACCGGTGGCTGAAAACGAGCGGGATTATCAGCACGGAAAAGTGGGGGAACCTGCCGGGCGGCGAAGTGTTCACGACGCCCGGAGAGGTGAACGGCACATTTGTTATTGATGGAGTGGTCGGCGATTATTTGTGCGCGAAGTTCGGCGATTTGAAGGCGAATCCGCTGACCATCGAGGTAAAGGGGAATCGCTTGATCGAGGCGCACTCGTCAAACAAAGAATTGAAAGACGATTTCTGGGCGTACACGCATACGGATGAGAACAGCAACCGTGTGGGCGAGTTTGCGATTGGGACCAACATCGAACTCAAAGATGTGATCGGACAGATCTTGCAGGATGAGAAATACCCGGGCGTCCACATTGCGTTTGGAAATCCGTATGGTCAGCACACGGGCGCGGAGTGGTATTCGTCGACACATATTGATGTGGTGGGCCGGAATTTCGATATTTGGGTGGACGGCGAGCAGATCATGCGCGGCGGGCGATTTCTGATTGAAGCTTAGACAATGGCCGGCATTGTCAAGCTGTAGTTAATCACACACTAAGGGCGCTCCGTGCTCCCAAGAATCACAATTGCCGTGGTCTTGTTGACCTCGGCTTGGACGTCTCAAGCGCAATGCCAAGGCGTTCCACGGCCGGGCGAACGGATGATTGAATCTTTCTTGTCCCTTGCAACCGTCGCCGGGTTGCCATATCCGTCGGGAATAGAGCTCATCCTCAACGAAAATGGTGGCCGTGTGGAAGCCACGCTGCGCGACTATGCCGGCGAGCCGAAGCCGCGAGAAACCAGGCTAACGGGCACGATCAAAGAAAAGCAGACGGGACAGCAACAACATGCGAGGTCGACCTGGCGGGTGCGAACAAGGACGGCGCAGTAACAATTCATGGGGCGATCAGGCCGGGAGACTTTCTAGGAACGATCCAGAGGCGCATCGGGAAAGACACCTACTCGGAAAAACTCTCGCTGCGGCGGCGAGTGCGGCAAGACGCTCTTGACACGGGCGCTCTCTAGTCAATGCTTCTACGAACTGAACTGAGGTAGACACTTCATGATTGCAGCCCTCCGGCACCGGTTCAACGCGGAGTACACTCCCGAAAAATACGTGCGGTTGCGGAGTGAGATGATTTCCCGGTGCGGAATGGACATCCCCTTCGCGCTTTGCGAGACGCCTTGCTTCTTTCCGGACACGCTGGTTGCGCGCATGGCGGAGGACGGGAAGGCGCTGATCCGGCAGCTAGTCGACAATCGTGAGTATCTCGCGCACTCGGAGGCTTCGATTCCCGCGAAGTTTCGCGTGCCTGATGAACCGCCGCATCCGATGTTCATCCAGGTGGACTTCGGGCTGGTTCGGGATTCGGCGGGCGAGTTACAGCCAAAGCTGGTCGAGTTACAGGCCTTCCCGTCCCTTTATGCTTATCAGCCGGTGTTGGCGCAGGCTTACATCGATGTGTTCGGACTCGATCCAAAGCTTCGCTACTTTTTGAGCGGGCTGGACTCCACTTCTTACCAACGGCTATTGCGGGATGCGATTGTCGCTGGGCACGATCCGGCGAATGTGGTGTTGATGGAAGTGCACCCAGAGGAGCAGAAGACACTTCCGGATTTTTTGCTAACGGAGAAGCTGCTCGGGATTCGGACGGTCTGCATCACCAAGATTCTCAAGGATGGGCGCCGGCTGTTTTATGAGGAGGCTGGCAAGCTGGTTCCGATTGAGCGGATTTATAACCGCACCATCGTGGATGAGCTCGAACGTAAGGGCGTGGCTTTGCCGTTTGACTTTCGCGATGAGTTGGATGTGGAGTGGGCGGGGCATCCGAACTGGTATTTCCGGATGAGCAAGTATTCGATTCCTTATTTAAAACATCCGTCGGTGCCGCGGACGTGGTTTCTGAATGAACTGACGGAAGTGCCGGCGGATCTGGAGAATTTTGTGCTCAAGCCGCTTTATTCTTTTGCCGGACTGGGCGTGGTGATCGCTCCTTCGCGGGCTGACATTGACGCGATTCCTGCGGCCAAACGCGGCGAGTATATCTTGCAGGAGCGGATGAACTTCACGCCGCTGGTGGAGACTCCTTACGGGCTGACTAAAGTTGAATTACGGATCATGTATGTGTGGCTCGATGAGTTAGCGCCGGTACTGACGATCGTGCGCATGGGCCGCGGCCTGATGATGGGCGTGGATCAGAACAAGAATATGGCGTGGGTAGGATCGTCGGCCGCGCTGGTCAGCGATTGACATTGCTCCGGCTCCCACGGCGCTGGTTAACGTTTTGCAGACGCACATCCTGGTATGTCAAACAACGCTTCCAGCCCACACGACGAGTGGAACATTCCGCGCTCCTCGTGCGCGACGCCTGGCACCTCCCACAGGCGCTGCGAAAAGCTTTCCGGATGCCGCGCTTTGATATATGCGAAGTAGGCTGTGCCGCGCGCAAAGCGTTGCGGGCCCTCAGCCTCGCCTTCGCAGGAGACATCCAGGTCGGGGTGATGCGGGTCGGTGTCGGCCGTTCCCAGCAAGTAAATCACATCGCGACGACTGTAACTCTCCTCCATGTTTACGAATGCGTTTTGGCCTACATAGGGGGGCGCATCTTCCACTCCGTATTTCCAACGGTTGAAGCCCTTGCATGATCCGGTATAGCGGGCAAAGTTGCCAGCGCTCAACGGACGGTCTTCTGAAAAATAAACATAAGAAGATGGGTTGGCAATGACGTAACGTACGTGGACTCCCACCTTGGTTAGCGCGGCTTCACCGCGTCCGGCAACGGCGTAGCGCTGGAGTACCTGCGCGCCGCCGGAATGACCGGCGAGGACGACCTGCGCGAGATCGGGAAAACGCGACCGGTCGGCAAGTTGTGCGAGGACGGCATCGATGGCATCGAAACTGCTGAGCGGCGCCGGCTCCGTTGCATTCTCGCCGCCCTCCCAGCGCTCGCGGTGCCATCGCAGAACACCAGATTCGAGATGGAATGCCGACGCATCCTCCTCCGCGAGGAACTGTGGCGCAATCACGATCGTTCCTCGTCCCGCGTCTCCCGCCGATTGCACTGCTTCTTCCGCCGATCGGAAGTAAGACCCTGCATTGCGTTTCTTACCGTGGAAAATAACGAGGGCGCGGGTTACTCGCGGCTGCGGCTTGCTCAAGTCACTCGACACATAAATCGGCAGCAATCCGGATCCCGCGGGAGTCGTCACCCGAAAGCTGCTGTGCGCAACCTCATCCACCGTCTGGCGCGTCGATTCAGCGGCCAGCCCGGCTGACAGTACGGCAAAAGCAAGCAGGAAGGGAATCGAACGAATTTGCTGAACGCTGGGTGTGGTCATGCCCGCACGTTAAATGACCATTGCCGCCCTGTCCAGCCCAAGCGACTCCATCCCAATCTCGGTTGACCCGACCGGCACGACCCTCTACCATTACGCCTTCACGGGCGCGGGCCCCTTCGGCGGCGCTCCAGGGCAGGTCCGGGCAACACTTCTATGGAGATCGTCGGGCAAACTGTGTCCCGTTACCGCATCCTGTCGAAGCTCGGCGGCGGCGGCATGGGCGTTGTTTACGAGGCGGAGGACATCCGCCTGGGCCGGCATGTTGCGCTGAAATTCATTCCCGATCATTTGGCGAAGGATCAGCGCTCGCTCGACCGGTTTGCGCGGGAGGCGCGGGCGGCGTCGCAACTCAACCATCCGAACATCTGCACCATCCACGACATTGACGACAACGACGGACACCCGTTCATTGTCATGGAAAAGCTCGAGGGTGAGAGCCTGAAGCAGCGGATTCACGGCAAGCCCCTCGACATTGACGACCTGCTGGACATTGCGGTGCAAGTGGCGGACGCGCTGGCGGCCTCGCACGCCAAAGGGATTGTGCATCGCGACATCAAGCCGGCGAACATTTTTCTGACTCCGAATGGGCAGGTAAAGGTTCTGGACTTTGGGCTGGCAAAACTGGCCAAGGATGGGAGTGTGGGCACGACGACGGACTCGTCGCTTGAGGAATCGCTGACTCAGGTCGGAGTGATTCCGGGGACGGCGGTTTACATGTCGCCGGAGCAGGCGCGGTCGGAGGATCTGGACGCGCGCAGCGACATATTTTCGTTTGGCGTGGTGTTGTTCGAAATGGCTACTGGCAAGAAGCCGTTCACCGGAACGAACGTGGTGACGACATTGCATGCGGTGATCAATTCAAAGCCGGCGTCGCCGCAGTCGATCAATCCGGAGGTGCCGGCAGAACTTGAAGCGATCATCGGAAAAGCGATGGAGAAGGACCGCAACCAGCGCTATCAGAACGCGGCGGAGATGAAGGCCGACCTGATGCGGCTAAAGACAAAGACAGGAACGGAACCGACCTTGGTGAGCGGGCTTCTTCAGGCGAGCGGGTTGCACGCGGTGACGCGCACGTTCCAGAAGCCGGGTTCGAAGCTGACCTGGGTCGTCGTTGGACTAGCGGCCGCGCTGTTCATGGTGATAGCGACGGTGGGAGTGTGGTGGCTGAACCATAGGGCGCCGACGGTGGAGGCGGGGAACCGGACGATCGCGGTGCTGCCGTTGCAGAACATTAACAATGATGCGGAGAGCGAGTTCCTTCGGTTTGCGCTGGCGGACGAGATCGCGAATGCGCTGACTTATGCGCATTCGCTCGAAATCCGGCCATCGGCATCGACACAGAAATATGGAAACGGAGAAGCGGACCCGACAAAAGCCGGGCGCGAGTTGGGCGTAGGCACGGTGGTGACGGGACACTTTCTGCGGCAAGACAAGGCAGTGATGGTCACGCTGGAAGCGGTGGAAGTGAAGGACAATAAGCTGATCTGGACCGGCACGCTCCGGTCGCCGGCGGATAACTTGATTGCGCTGCAAAACCAGATGGCGAAAAAAGTCCGGCAGGAATTGATACCGGCGTTGGGCGTGGCGCGTGAGGCAGTGGAAACCAGCAGCGCTCCGGCAAATCGCGAGGCGTATGACTTGTATTTGCGCAGTGTCGCGATGCCGCACGATGGGGAAGCGAACAAGGAAGCCATCGCGATGCTGGAGCGGGCGGTCGGACTTGATTCGAATTACGCGCCGGCATGGGAAGCGTTGGGACGGCGGCGTTACTTCGATGCGATTTATTCGGGCGGCGGGGCAGCGGGATATCAGCGCTCGAATGCGGCATATCAGCGGGCGATTTCGCTGGAACCGGGACGGGTGGGCGCGGCTGGATTCCTGGCGGCGAACGAGGTCGAGACCGGGAATCTGGACAAGGCTTATGACGACGCGCGGGCACTGGTGCAGAAGCGTCCGGACAATGCTTACGCGCATTATTCGCTGGCGTATGTGCTGCGCTATACCGGCCAACTGAATGAGGCGCAGAGCGAGTGCGACAAGGCGCTGGCGATCGATCCGGGGAATTACAACTGGCGTTCGTGCTCGTTCGCTTTTTTCGAGCAGGGGAAGTCGGCGCGGGCAATGGAGTATCTGGACCGGGATGCGGGCTCGGAGTGGTCGAACGCGGTGCGAGTTTCGGTGCTCATGCGGCAAGGGAAGATGACGGAAGCCCAGCAGGCGTCGCAGCGGATGACGGACAATTCGACGTGGATGCGGGGATTGCTGCGGGCTTGCCTGAACAAGGCTCCGGAAGCGGAGATCCATCGACTGGCGGAGTTGGCGGAAAACGAATTATTGCCGGAGCAAGATTCGGAGTTGAAGTACTACCAGGGCGCAGTGCTGGCCGCGTGCGGCGAGAAGCAGATCGCATTTGCGTTTCTGCGCAAGGCGGTGGCAGAGAATTATTGCGCGCACCAGGCTTTGCAATCGGATCCGCTGCTGGCGAACGTGCGCGGGGATGCGGAGTTTCATCAGATTGTGCAAGCGGCGGCGGAATGCCAGCAGAAATTCGCGGCGGCACAGGGGATGAGCAGGTAAGTCTCGTGAAACTTGAGCGTTGACGTCGGAACATATTTGGTCTTTTCTTGGAGAGAATCCATCAGATGGTCATGTTTCGGAAGCTGAAGAAGTTCGGATTTGTGCGCAACTGGCTGGCGGCTGCGATCCTGCTCGTTTTGCTTTCGGCTTCGACCGCGATATTCGCCGCGGCCGAGACAGCGGAAAAAGCCGCGGGCGATCATAACGTCAATCGTGCGGTCGATCATTACTACGAACCGCTCCCGCAGGAAACGGGTGCGTCGGGGCTGAAGCTGATGCTGCGACGCTTGCAGACTACGGGGAGACTGATGCAGGTGGATGCGCATCCCGATGACGAAGATGGCGGCATGTTGACGCTGGAGGCGCGCGGGAAAGGCGTCTCTACGTTGTTGATGACACTGAACCGCGGTGAAGGTGGACAGAACAAACTGGGCAGCAATCTGTTCGATGTACTGGGCGTGGTGCGGACTCTGGAGGTCTTGGCAGCCGACCGCTACTACGGCGTGGAGCAACGCTTTTCGCGCGTGGCTGACTTCGGGTATTCAAAGACCGCCGAAGAAACTTTTCAGAAATGGCAAGGGCATGACATCGCGCTCGCCGACATCGTGCGCGTGGTCCGGACGTTTCGTCCGGATGTGCTGATTGCGCGCTTCTCGGGAACGGAGCGCGATGGGCACGGGCACCACCAGGCTTCGGCGATCCTGACGAAAGAGGCGTTCCGCGCGGCGGCCGACCCTAACCGTTTTCCGGAGCAGATCAAAGACGGATTGCAGCCCTGGCAGCCGAAGAAGCTGTACATCGGAAATGTATGCGGCTTCGGGGCTTCGACCTGCGACCCAGCCAATTACACCGTCAAGCTGAACACGGGCAAGGAAGATCCAGTGCTGGGCGAGTCATACGTGCAGTTTGCGATCGAGGGATTGCGGCATCAGCAATCGCAAGCGCTGGGTGGCGTCTCGATTCCCAAGGGCGATCGCTTTGCCTATTACAAGCTAGTGGACTCGGTCGTTGAATCTCCCAAGGACAAAGACGGCCACGAGCAAGACTTCTTCGATGGCATCGATACCACGCTGCCGGGCCTAGCGTTGAGGCTGGGGGACGAAGAGAAGAAGGTACCGTGGCTGCGTGGCGCGCTGAAGGATATTGAGCAAAAAACTAGTGACGCAGGGAAGAACTCAGATGTTGGTTCGAGCACCGTCATCACAGCGCTCCTGAACGGCCGCCAGGCGACTGATGGCGTGATTAAAAAAATCGGCGAATCATCCTTGCCAGACTCCTCGAAGAGGTGGCTCATATCGGAGCTTGAAACGAAGCACGACGAGCTTCAACATGCCGCGAATCTAGCATTAGGAATTGAGCTAAAGGCGTGGTTAGAAGTGCCCCCTGCTTCTTCGGTGGAATCGGCGTCAATGGCCGTTCCCGGACAAAGTCTGTTGATTAACTCAAGCGCCGTTCCCCATGGGGCAGTGCCTAGTTCGGGAAAGTTGATCATCCATGCTCCGGGTTGCCTGCAAAGCGTGTTCTGGGGGAGGGAGTCAAACAGAACCAGAACGTACGATGGGGAGGATTTCTATTTCCAAACAACCGTGTGCGACAAGGCTGGCTATACCCGCCCCTACTGGCATCGCCACGATCCCGAGCGCGACACGTTGAATACGATCGACGAGCCGCAATACCAAACGCTTCCCTTTCCGCCGCCGCCCTTTCACGTGGTTATGGAATATCAATATGAGGGGCTCCAAGGCTCGATTGAAGTTCCGGTTATGGTGAAATTCAAATGGCCAGACGGGACCAATGGTGAGCATCCGCTCGCCATTGGCCCGGAGTTCTCGTTAGGTCTAACGCCCTCCAGCGACGTAATCCCCACCGACCTGCGCGGCAGCAGAAGCGTCAAGGGCACAGCTCGCGATCAGAGTAGGGCTTCCCACGCGCAGATTGAACTGAAAGTTCCCGAGGGCTGGCGCGCTGAGCCGGCGCGCGAATACGTTGAGATTCCCAAGGACGAATCGAAGGACGCTTCCTTTCAGGTCTTCCCTTCCGAGCTGAAAGAAAGCCAGACTCATATCCGCGCGGAACTGACGAGTGGCAAGAAGGCCTACGGCGAGGGATATACAGTTGTTGCTCGCGACGACCTCGGCACCTTTTATTACTATCAGCCTGCCGTGCAGCGCGTCAGCGTGGTCGATGTAAAGGTTCCCAAAGATCTGAAAGTCGGCTACATCATGGGCGCAGGCGATGACATTCCGACGGTGCTCGAGCAGATCGGGATAAATGTCACGATGATTCCGGCTGACAAGTTGGCAAGCGAGGACCTAAGCAAATACCAGACGATCGTGCTGGGCATCCGCGCTTATGATACCCAGAAAGGCGTGATTGACAACAACAAGCGGCTGCTCGACTACGTCGAGAATGGCGGGCGCTTGGTCGTGCAATACAACACGCTGGGATCGTTTGGGGTGCCGATCGATTTCAATTCGGGCAAATACACGCCTTATCCGACAACCCTGAGCCGGGCGCGGGTTTCTGTCGAGGAAGCACCGGTCAGAATCCTCGATCCGGCCAACCCTGTTTTTCATTCTCCGAACGAGATTACTCAGAAAGATTTTGAGGGCTGGGTGCAGGAACGCGGGCTGTACTTCATGTCGCAGTGGGACTCGAACTTTACACCGCTGCTTGAATCGCATGATCCGGGAGAAGGCGAGCAGAAGGGCGGGCTGCTCCTGGCGCACTACGGCAAGGGCACTTATATCTACACGGGATATGCGTTCTTTCGGCAACTGCCGGCGGGCGTTCCGGGAGCGGTGCGGTTGTTTGTGAATCTGGTGAGCGGTCAATAGTTTGGTCGATAGTCGTTAGTCATTAGTAGCTAGTCGATGGTCGTTCGTCGTTCGGAGTGTTGTTAAAGTTTCTTGCGAACAGTGCTAGCGCAGGAAAAGCAGGTCCTTCGCTTCGCTCAGGATGACAATTTTGAGTTGGATTACTGAGTTGTGAAGAATTGGTGCTGACAATGCCTGCTAACGGCCATCGACCAACAACTTACTTCATGGCAAACCACTAACACTTACTTCATGACAATCGAGGGCAAATCCGACTCCAAGCCGCAGCTTGTCCGCGGCATTGGCCTTGGCTCCGCTACCGCGCTGAACATGATTGACATGATTGGCGTGGGACCTTTTATTACCATTCCGCTGATCGTGACGGTGATGGGCGGTCCGCAGGCCATGCTGGGATGGGTGCTGGGCGCGGTGCTTGCCATCTGCGATGGACTGGTTTGGGCGGAACTGGGCGCGGCGATGCCGGGGTCGGGCGGGTCCTACCGGTATCTCCAGGAGATTTACGGTCCGCAAAAGTTGGGGCGGCTGGTTTCCTTTCTTTTTATCTGGCAACTTTCGTTCAGCGCTCCGCTGTCGATTGCTTCGGGAGCGGTGGGGCTGTCGCAGTATGCGGCTTTTTTCTGGCCGGGTCTGGAGCACGTGTGGTCGACGCACACGTGGAGCGCGCGTCTGCCCCTGGCCGGAAAACTGCAACTGACCTGGGTGGCGATGCCGGCAACGCTGGTTGCGATTGGGGTTTGCATGCTTACCGCTTTCCTGCTTTACCGGCGGATCACTGCCATCTCGCGGCTTAGCAAGGTGCTTTGGGCCGGAGTCATGGCGACCATCGGATGGATCATTTTCGCGGGCCTCAGTCATTTCAACGCGCATCGGGCATTCGATCTGCCTCCGGGCGCGTTCTCGTTTTCGCGCGGCTTTTTTCACGGGCTGGGCGGGGCCATGCTGATCGCTGCATACGACATCGGCGGATACTACAACGTGTGCTTCCTCGGCGACGAGGTTAAGGAGCCGACGAAGAATATTCCGCGGGCTCTGTTCCTATCCATTCTGGCAGTCGTGTGTCTCTACATCTTGATGAATGTGAGCATTCTCGGCGTCATCCCGTGGCGGGAAATGACGCAGATGGGCACGGCGAACAGCAAGCTGTATGTGGTCTCGACGCTGATGTCGAGAGTTTACGGACATGGAGCTGGGTCGGTCATCACGGTGCTGGTCATGTGGACGGCGTTCGCTTCCGTATTTTCGCTGACGCTCGGTTATTCGCGCGTGCCTTACGCGGCGGCGCTCGACGGAAATTATTTTCGGGCTTTTGCGCGGGTGCATCCGGTGCACAAGATTCCCTATGTTTCGGTGTTGGCCCTGGCCGGGGTGGCGGCGCTGTTCTGTTTTCTGCGGCTGGCGGACTTGATTGCGGCGCTGGTGGTGATTCGCATTCTCTTGCAGTATCTGGTGCAGGCGGTGGGCGTGATTGTGCTGCGCATACGGCGTCCGGAGATGGCGCGGCCGTTTCGGATGTGGCTCTATCCGGTGCCGGCGCTGGTGGCGGCGGCGAGTTTTCTGTTCATCCTGATTTCACGCACGGGCTTTCTGCGGGAGATTCGCTATGCGGCGGTGATTCTGATCGGCGGGATTGCGGTTTATTGTGTACGGGCTTGGCGGCGGCGGGAATGGCCGTTTGGGGAGTTAGCCGGGCATCACTATCTGGTACCCCCACCCCCCTCCCCCCCTGTCTAGTGGAATCAGGGAGTTAGCGGGGATTTTTCGCTTCGGTCTTTGAATCTAAAGGACTTATATTAAAGTATTACGGAATAAGGACTTAGAGAAAACTCTGATCAGGTGTCGGCAGAAAGCACAAACCACAGGGTACACAGGGATGCACGGAGGACCCCCAAGGGACTTAATCAGGACTTCCTTTGCTATGCTTCGCCACTTTGGTCAGGAGCTATTACATTTTGGTCAAAAAAAATACTATACCGGGCCTTTAGAATCATTGACTTGGCGAACAATTCCTTGCAAATCTTTGGATTCAAGGGACTTATTCGTAAAATATTACGGAATAAGGACTTAGAGCTGGTCCGGAGTAGCTGTGCACGCCGGCAACTGCCGAGCTGCGCTCGGCTTGGACGGCCGAGGGCGGCCGTCCCTACGTGTTCTGGGTTTCAAAGTTTCAGAGTTTCGAGGTTTCAAAGGGTGAATCTTGCCGAATAAGAAAAGGGTGCGGGGGAGTTATCCGCACCCTTTGCTCTAGATTTCTTCTCTATATTCCTATTATATCAACTTCGACCAGCCTGCCCGCCAACTTCTCCGACTTTATTTTGCTCGCCAATTCAATGACTTACTCGGAAAATCGTCGGAGCAGGGGCTTGACAAGATTTGCCAAGATCGAGGAGCAGGTCTCGGAGCTTTGCTGGTGAGGTCGTCCGGCTTGGCCGACGCCAATGTGATCGACGGGATTGGGTGGTTTTGAGCGCTATGGCGATTTTGCAACAGTTAGTCCGAAACGACTGAGGTATTCTCAACAGGTGCAATCACTTGCCGAATGCGACGCAGCGCGTGAAACGTTGGGTTTATCTACACCTACTGTTGCTCGGCCTCCAGGTGGGCATTCACGTTCACTTGACCAGTCGATACGGTAATTTGTCGTTGCCATGGTTTGAAGCCGGTCTTCTTCACAGAAATCTCGTGCTGGCCAGAAGAGATGCTCAAGGTTGATGGCGTGCTGCCGGAATAGTTGCCGTCGATTTCGATGTCGGCACCCGCAGGCCTGGAAGAAATCTGCACCTGTGCCTGCTGCTGAGAGAAATTCATCGAAACGTGCCAGTAATAGGGTGAGACTGGCGGGTGCGGAAACTCGTCGTTTTGCAGTGTCTGCCGCACACAGGCAAACACATTGGTTTCGTGATCGATGTAGAGGCGCATAACTCGACCATCTGCTCCGAGGGCCGCGACGAACGAGAATGGCGTTGTGTCGGGGTGTTGAGTCGGCGCTAAGCAAGACTGAAAAACAGGAAAGTATTTCTGCTTGTAGTACGGGAGCAGATCATGCTTCGTATAGACCTCTGTTGCGGTCCTGTTTTCCGCATCTGCCAGCGCGGCGGCCTGTTTGAATGAACTGGCGAGGTCGCCTGCTTTGCCGGGGGTCGTCAGCAGAAGTATGAACAATAGGGAGCACATCTTCCTCATAAAGTGAATTGCACTACCAGCGAAGAACAGCCGCAAGTAACCTTAGTTTCAGGGTCTCAGTGGCAACACCAGTGCTCGTTCCGGCAGTGCCAGGCCCACAACTGTTCAAATCAGGCGATTGCGTGTTTTGACCAAGGTGAGCGTAACAGAGATATTTCGCGAATTTACCTAGGCCAGACCATTCCGGGACAGAGTTGCGTTCCTACGGGCAGTCACGGACGGGCTCGCAACTCCGGCCACCAGAGCCGAGTTTCGCCGGGACATCACATCGAATGGTGATGACTGCCACTGCACAAATCAGCAGAAGGAGTAGACTTGCGCCGCGTTCTTCGTTCTTCGCCTCTCCGAAGAGCAGTTCCCGGCCGTTGAGAACACGGCCCCCTGAGGCGACTGAATCTAATCCCTAACATCCGGACGTAACCATTCGTCCCGCGGAGGTTCAACATGATAGGCCTGTTTACAAACTGTAAGAAGCCGGGTTGGATCTGGCCAGCTACGGTCGCCTTGCTAGCCACCATCCTGCTGTTCGGCGGAACGGTGTTTGCCCAAGTTCCGCTGACGGATTCGGTGGATGTGGTGGAGACGCTTCTACTGTCGCGCGCCCCGGTGTCAAATCCGCCGCCCCCGGTTTTAAGTGAGAGCTTCATCGTCACTCCGACTCCGAACCCGACGGCGATTGCGATCCTGCTTCCCGGCGGTTCAGGACTCATCGGGCTTGTTCCTAACGGTACCGGTGGTGGCACACTCGATGTAAATTCTCATAGTTTCCTGGTGCGCAGTCGTTACCTGTTCGCGGGCCACAACCTCGACGTCATTACCCTCGATGCCGCAACTGATTTTTACCTGCTCCCGGACGGTCTAGCCGATCAGCAAGGCAGCGCCGCCCACATTTCCGACATCTTGACGGTCATCGCGTGGGCGCGTTCCAAGGCACCTGGCCTGCCAGTCTGGATCGTAGGTACGAGCCGGGGAACCGGCGGAGCGTTCGTTGCGGGCTTGTACAGTCCTGCGCAGGGTGGGCCGGACGGCCTGGTTCAGGCTGCATCGGTCAACGATACGAATGATCCCGATTCCCTGCTCATGGTGAACCTGGCAGGCATCACCGTTCCCGTGCTGCTGATCAATGACGCGGGCAGCACCTGTAGCCTTGCAACCACCGCGGGTGAGAAGCCCGTGCTCAAGGCGTTGAAGAACTCGCCCAGAAAGGGCATCGAGAGTGTTGCGTCCGGCAAACTCACTGCCTTGACTGACAATTGTAGTGCGCTTTCGGATCACGGTTTCTTTGGCATCGAGGACACTGCAGTCAGCGATATCACGGTGTGGGTGGCCAAATGAGTAGGGCCCACTCTTATTTTCTTGCGGGGCCGTGACGCTTGCGCCAGTCGGCTCCATCGCGTCCACCGTGTTGGGCGATCTCGGTGAGGATGAGTTCGGCGGTCAGGCGGCGCTTGGTGAGATGGGCCGCGATTCTTTGCTTTGCCGTTTTCGGTGAAGCCTTCGGGTCGAGAAACACCAGCACGGACGGGCCCGCTCCGCTGAGGGCGGCGCCGAGAATGCCTGAATCTCCGGTGAGTTCCTTTAACGCGGGAAGCAACGGACAGAGCGGCGCGCGATACGGCTGGTGGATGCGATCCTCGAGAGCCGCGGGAAGCAGGTCGCGGCGTTCCTGGGTGAAGGCCGCGAGCAACAGCATCGAGTTCTGAATATTGGTGACGGCGTCGGCGCGCGAATATTGGAAGGGCAGCACGCGGCGGGATTGCTCGGTTAGGAGCGGGGCATCGGGGACAGCCAAGAGCAGCGGCCACTTCCCTTTCGGCTTCACTTCGACCACCTGCGCCTGCACCTGATTGGCCATGCGCGCCACGGTGAGCGCGCCCATCCAGCAGGCGGAGGCGTTGTCGGGATGGTGCTCGCGCATGGAAGCTTCGCCGACGATGCGGTCATTTTTCCAGCGCAGATGTCCGAAATGCACGGCCAGCGCGATGCCGGCGAGGCGGGCGGCGGCGGACGATCCGCAACCTCTGCCGATGGGAATTTCGTTTTCGATGTGGATGCGCAGGGGCGCGATCTTGCGGTTCTCCGATTCGAGCACCTCGCAATAGGTCGTGACTATGAGGTGGTTCTCCATGCGGGCGCAGATCTGCGCGTCGCGGCCTTCGGCGGTGACGAAGAAGTCGGGCGCGCGCTCGGCGCGTAGGCGGAGATGGAAATCGAGGGCGAGGGCGGCGGCGTCAAACGCCGGGCCCAGATTGGCGGAGGTCGCTGGGAGCGCCAGGCGCAGCGAGCGGTCTAAAGATGCGGGACGTGACGGCATAGGTTAGAGAACAGTTCTCAGTTGTCAGCTGTCAGTTCTCAGTAACCCCGTTGCGCACCGAGAGCTGAGAACTCTCCTCCGGGGCTGCAGCCGGGCCGAAACGATAGAAATGGAAGGCTTTAGCCCAGTGCGGCCGCAGCAGAATCGCCAACAATTGGCACTGACGCCGAACTGATTTTTATACACGAGTTGGCGGCGAACTGCTACGAATTTCTCTCGGCTGCGTCGAGCGTTGCAATCACGGCTCCTAGATTGGCATCGAGAACAATCGGGGGACGCTGCAGGTACATTGCCTTGGCAGCCTCAGCGGCATCGGGCGTCCCCGAGGCGCACGATCCGGCAACGAGAATGTCAGCAAACAAATCGCCGCGATGGAACTTGATGGTGAAGTCGGGGTCTTTTAGAGCATGGCCGGTCAGGATCAGGACGACAGACTCGCCGGGCTTGACGAATCCGCTCCGCCGCAGTTTCTTGAGTCCGGCCAGCGTCACGGCAGACGCTGGTTCGCAACCTACGCCATCGGCGCCGATTTCGGCTTTGGCGGCGGCGATTTCTACTTCTGTGACCTGTTCGACCTCGCCTCCAGTCGCTTGCAGCACGCGCAGCGCCTTCTTCCACGATGCCGGATTGCCTATGCGTATGGCGGTCGCTAGCGTGTCGGCGGTCATGGGTTCGAGCTTCTTGCCGCCGAACTCGCGCACGCTGCGGTAAAACGGATTCGCGCCTTGCGCCTGAATGATGGAAAGCTTGGGCAGGCGCGAGATCAATTTGAGGTCACGCATTTCGACTAGCGCCTTGCCGATCGCGGAACTGTTTCCTAGATTGCCTCCGGGGACGATGATGTGGTCGGGAGGCTCCCACGCTAGTTGCTCCATGAGTTCGATGGCGGCGGTTTTCTGGCCTTCGATGCGATACGGATTCACCGAATTCAGCAGGTAGACGGGCTTCTGGTGGACGAGGTCGTTGAGAATGCGGACGCAGCCGTCGAAATCGGTGCGGAGCTGGCAGGTGAGAGCTCCGTAGTCGAGGGACTGCGAGAGTTTGCCCCAGGAAATTTTGCCGTCCGGGATGAGCACCAGGGCGTGCATGTTGCCGCGCGCGGCGTAAGCGGCCATGGAGGCTGAAGTGTTGCCGGTGGAAGCGCAGGCTACCCAGCGGAATCCTTGCTGGTGGGCGGATGAGGCGGCGAACGTCATGCCCGTGTCTTTGAACGATGCGGTTGGGTTCATGCCCTGGTGCTTGGCGTGGAGGTTCTCAACGCTGGCCGCGCGGGCGCAGCGCGGCAGGTGGTAGAGCGGAGTATTGCCTTCGCGCAGGGTGATGGCATGCTCTTCTGGAATATGGGGAAGAAGTTCGCGGAAGCGCCAGACTCCGCTCTGGTCGAGCGCTTCGCGCGAAGTGCGGCGGCTGAGCCAGAGACACTTCAGCGCCATCGGATCGGAAAGAAGAGGGGTGGAGGGCCATCCGGGGAAAAAGAATTCGAGGAGATCTCCGCACGCGATGCAACGGAAATCCTCTGCGGCAGAGTCGGGAGTGGCGCCGCAAGCGATGCAGCGGAGTTTCGCAGTGGTTTCCGTATTTTGAGCGATCGACACTTTGCCTTATCACCTGCCAGCACAAAGATATAAATACATCATACGAGTTAACCGCGGAGATCGCAGAGCGCGCCGAGATTTTTCCTTATGATTTCTCTGCGATCTCAGCGTACTCGACGGTTGAATTTCCTCAGCGCAGGTAGGCGTCGGTTTTATTGATCCAGTCGGCGCGGGGCGGGTTAAAGATGTCGAGATCGACGGTATCTTCGAGCGCCTCGGCCGAGTGTGCCATGTTGGGCGGAATGGTCAAGACCTCGCCGGCATTCACCACAATCTCTTTGCCGTCGATCCCGAATTTCAGCGCGCCTTCCAGGATGTAAGTGATCTGCTCGTTATGATGGCTGTGTTCGGGCACCATGCATCCCTTCTTAAGCAGGACGCGAGCCAGCATGACGTTTTGCCCGACTACAAACTGTCGGCCGAGCGAGGGGTTCAGGGTTTCGATCTCGACGGAACTCCATGGAATGTGGCGCAACTTGGCCTTCATCGGCTGGCTTTTCTGGACGGTGCCTTTAAGCGCGACCTTGCTCGGAGGCCGCGCCGTTTCCTTCGTTTCCCTGGCGGATGTTTTTCCGGCCGGTCTTTTTCGGGCGATGGGTTTCAGCTTCTCTTTTTTCATAGGCATAGTTTACTGAAGGATATTACAAGCGCCCGGCTACGTGTAGCCAGGCATGTTTTGCGCCTTGCCGCGACTGGTCGGCGCGGGTAATCTTAAGAGATTCCAGCCGTCTTAAAGACGGCTTTCTTAAGGAGAACATGGGAGCCGCTCGGTACATATGGATTCACGATTCTCTGAGGCCGGCCAGCGAAGGCGTAGTCCCGTTTGTGAGTGCCGCGGTGCAGTACGGCTTCAGTGTGTTTGAAGGGATCCGCTGCTACTCGACCGACCAGGGGCCGGCGGTGTTCCGGATGGACGAACACGTGGAACGCCTGCTGGACTCAGCTCGCATCGTGGGCTTTCGCGATCTGCCGGTTACGGCCGAGCAGGTGAGGACGGCCATCAACCAGACCATTGCCGCGAATGAGTTTTCCGCGTGCTATATCCGTCCGATGATTTACCTGGACGGCGCGATGAGCCTGACCGTCGAGGCTGGCGAACCGCGGTTCGTGGTCGCGGTGTGGGAGTGGAAAGCTTTTCTGGGGGCCGAGGCGAAGGAACGCGGCATCCGCGCCAATATTGCGTCGTTCACGCGGCTGCATCCGAACATTATGATGACCAAGGCCAAGGTCTCGGGAAATTATGTGAGCTCGATTCTGGCCAAGACCGAGTCGCAGCGTGCCGGATTCGATGAGGCGATCATGCTGGGGCCCGACGGCTACGTCGCCGAGTGCACTGGCGAAAATCTTTTTGTCGTTCGTAATAAAGTCGTCTACACCACGCCGCGGGCGGGGATTTTGGAGGGCATTACTCGCGACAGCCTGATCACGCTGGCTGGGGACTTGGGTTACTCCGTGGTCGAGGAGCCCATCTCGCGCGATCAGCTTTACATTGCCGACGAAGTTTTTGTGTGCGGCACGGCGGCGGAAGTCGTCGCGCTGCGCGAAATTGATTTCCGCGTCATCGGCGATGGCAAGGCTGGTCCCGTAACCCGCGCCTTGCAGCAGGAGTTCGACAAAGTGGTGAGCGGGCGGCACGCTCGGTCGTCGGAGTGGCTGGCGCCGGTGCCCGCGCTGAACGCGGCGGCGGTGCGAAGTTAGCGGAGTTTCGTGTGGAGACGGGGCTTACCTCGTCTCCCAGAGCGGCTGTGTTCCACTGCGAACGGAGACGCGGCGAGCCGCGTCTCTACAGGAGATTTTCTCAATGAAGAAGCATCACTTTCGTCAGGAAACCGAGGCGGTACGCGGGGGCACCAGCCTTGCTAAGAAGAACGGTCCGCTCGCCACGCCCATCTATCAGACTTCGACCTTCGAAGTCACCGACTTGCAGGAGCAGGTGCGGGTCACGCCTACCGACAGTTTCTACACGCGCTACGGCAATCCCACCCATACCGTCGCCGAGGATGCGATCGCCGAACTGGAAGGCACGGACGCGGCGCTGCTCTTCTCATCGGGCATGGCCGCGATCACTACGTCGATTCTTTCGCTGGTGAAGGCGGGCGACCATATCGTGGCGCAGCGCGATATTTATGGCGGCGTGGCCAAGTTCTTGTCGCAGTGGCTGCCGAAGCTGGGAATCGAAACCACGTTCGTCGACACCAATGACATCGAGCAGCACGAGCGCGCGATCCGGCCCAACACGAAGATCCTGCACGTCGAGTCGCCGACGAATCCCACGGTACGGGTGGTCGATCTGGAGAAGATTGCGGCGCTGGCGCGCGAGCATGGCCTGATCTCGACTATTGATTCGACTTTTGCCACGCCGGTCAACTGCCGTCCGGCGGAGTGGGGCATCGACGTGGTGCTGCATTCGGGGACAAAGTATTTTGGCGGACATTCCGACATCATTTGCGGCATCGCCACGGGACGGCGCGATCTGATCGAGCAAATCCATTCCACGCGCACTACGCTGGGCTGCTGCATGGATCCGCACGCGGCGTTCCTGCTGCTGCGGGGGATCAAGACGCTGGCCGTCCGGGTCGAGCGCCAGAACGAAAGCGCGCTGCGGATTGCCGAGTTCCTGAGTCACCATCCCAAGGTGACGCGGGTGCATTATCCGCTGCTGCAGGAGCATCCGGACTACGCGACTGCGAAGAAGCAGATGGCGGGCGGGGGCGGCGTCCTGAGCATCGAGGTGGAAGGCAGCGGTGCCGATGCCTGCCGCGTGGCCGAGGCTTTGAATCTGTTTACGCTGGCACCGAGCCTTGGCGGGGTGGATTCGCTGGTGACCATTCCGGTGCTGACCTCGCACGCCATGATTGCTCCGGAGTTGCGAAAGAAGATGGGCGTAACCGAGCAGATGATCCGGCTGTCCGTGGGGCTTGAGCATGTCGAGGATCTGATCGCCGATTTGGAGAAGGGGCTGGCCGTGCTCAGCGGGGATCGCGTGCGCGTGGGAGTGGCGGACTGACTAACCAGCCGGTTAGTGAGTAGTCGCTCTAGATCCCACTCATCGCAAAAAGCGCGATGAGTGGGGCACCCGCCAATGGATCAGAATGTAAATCTCGCTCCAAACTGGAATTGACGCGGGGAGTTGGAAGTTTGAGTGATCTGGCCGAAACCGTTTGCAGCCGTCCACCCGCCGCTACTGTAGGTGGGCACGTTGGGCGACGCAAACTGCGGCCTGTTGGCGACGTTGTACGAAGATATATCAAAGCGGAGATCCCGGGTTTCGCCCAGTTTGACATTCTTGGAGAGCGTGAGATCCAGATTGTTGGCTCCCATGGTGCGCACGTGATCAAGTAACGCGGGCGCATTCCCCGGAACAAACTGGTTAGGAGCGCCGCCATTCTCCGTTCCTGGCACGGTGAAGCAATCGCCGGTGAACCACTGCGCTGCCGTATGCGGCGCGCCCTTGCTAGGATCGCAGGTCATGTCAGCCCGCTGATAGAGGTAGATATTTGACGACCCTACGTACGGCGAACCGATGGGAATACCGCTGCTCAGGTAGAAAATCCCGTCGACCGTCCAGTTACCGAGGATGGCATTCGCTACTCCGTTCACACCCAGCGCCCTGTCCTTGCCAACGGGCAGGTCGTATGATGCCTGCCATGTGAATTGATACTTCACGTCCTGCGGGCTGACAGAATGCTCGTAGCTCATGTTCCTCCAGTCCTGAGCGTACCCGGAATGGGAGCCGACAAAATCCAACGGATTACGGCTGTCGTCGGTCATCAGCTTGGCCCAGGTGAACGAGGCCAAGGTGGTGAAGTGATGGGTCAGACGCTTCTGCACCTTCGTCTGCAGAGAACTGTACTCGGAGTCTCCGCCAGGGTAGCCATGCACCATGACACCGTTGGTCTGGCCGGTTATGCTGATGCTGCCAGTGCTGAATTGCGAGAAAGGTTCCGCCGCGACAAATTGAGCTTGGGTGGCGCCAGCGTTACCGAGTTGAGAAATCTGGCTCAGGGTGAGCTGATTCAGATCTGCAACCTCCACGGGAAGGAAGAGGCCTCGGCTGCCGACATAGCCGACGCTGAGAACGATCTCGTGTGGGAACTCGTACTCCAGGCCGAAGTTGAAGTTATAGGTTTCCTGCGTACGCTGCGAGTGCAGCATCGTGCTTAGATTCGAGCCAAGCCCGGTCGTCAATCCGGTGGGGTGCAATTGGGATGGTGGAAGGAGGCCGGCTCCCATTGACACTGGGAACGGATCGCTCAGGGAAAACGGACCTGTGATACTGCTAACACTCCCCGCCACATTGGCGTTGCATTGGTTGGTTCCGTTGAACACGATGTTGCCGTCGGAGTTAGTACAGGTCGCCAGCCAGGTATTGCTCGTGGAATACCCATCGCTGTTGAGCGTGGCACTGCTGACCTGCTGTGCGCTCGGTCCAAAGTAGAAGCCGGCGCCGCCGCGAACGACCAGGTGCTTCTCGGGCTGCCATGAAAAGCCGAAGCGCGGGGCAAAATTCGTGAGATTGGTAGTAAACGGAGAGCGGTTGCCGCTGCTAGCAAATACTTCGCCGCCGGTGAAACTGCCCCCGCCAAAGTTACCTACTGGAGGCGACGTTCCCATGGCAGTCGGATCGAAGTATTCCAGGCGGTTATGGCGCTCCGTCTTGCCGCCGAAGATGTCCCAGCGAAGCCCCGCCGTGATTGTGAGATTCGGGCGAACATGGAAGGTGTCCTGTAAAAAGGCCGCGTAGTAGGGGTTGGCCTCTGCGGCGAAGAGATCTTGGGTGAAATCCGTGTTTTCGATGGCACTATCCCCCATGCCCAGTAGGAACGAAGCGAAGTCGCTGCCTCCCACGCCTGAAGCTGTGGATTGGTTTGTAGCGGAAGTATCGAAGTAGTACCAGCCGGAGGGTGCGGGCGGCTGCCCCACATTCATGAACCTTTTCATATATTCCGCACCGAAGCTGAGTTCGTGCTTACCCACAACCTTCGTGAGGGTTGCGCTGGCGTCGTGGTTCATACTGGCATAGATGAAGGTATTGTAGTTTGCGGTGCCGCCGACGCCAGAGGTTAGGCCGTTTGCCGAGTAGTCGTTAAAGAAAACGATGGGGAGGGTCTTGTAGGCCTCGGCTGCGGCCAGCGGCGCGGGAAATCCCAGCGTGGTGATGTCGAAGCCGATCTGTCGAGGATCTCCCCCCTGGTTGTTAAATTGGCGCGTGAAGGAGTAGCGCAGTTGCAAAACCGTAGTGGAATTTATGGTGATGTCGTCCCCAATGATGACGTTACGCGCGTTCGTGACGTTCTGGGCGTAGTTTGGATCCCAATCGTTGTTGAAAGCATTGACCCCGGCCATGAGCGTCCGAGCAAACGAGAAGCGGGAGAAGAGGCGCTGCTTTTCGCTCTGGTAGTAGTCCACGCGAATGTCGAATCTCTGCGCGGTTATGGGGTCCAGCCCTGGAGCCTGAAAGTTATTCAGGTGGAAAGGGTTGTTTGGGTCTGCGAGGGTATCGCAAGTGGCGGGATTCGGATAGTTGCACTTGGGGTAATGCGCTAGAAACGCCACCGCGGTTGGATTGAGAGTGAGGCCGGGATAGCTGGTAATTACGTTGTGGGTGGGAAACTCCTGCCGCGTTCCGTCGAGATTGTCGGGGGCCAGCGGGTTGTAGATCGTGAAGAGGTCGTTTGAAAAATCGCCGTTGCGTTCGGCGGTGGTAGGCACGGTAAAGATGCTTGAATTATCGTAGAGTTTCTCGTCCGTGTGTTCATACTCCGCAAAGAAGAAAAGCTTCTTGTGCAGGATGGGGCCGCCGATGGCGCCGCCTTCCTGGTAGCGATGAAAGCTAGGCGCCTGGTTGGGCGTGTCGGCCAATAACTGGCCTTGCTTGTTGAAGTATTCGTTGGCGGCAAGAATATCCGGGCGGAGAACCACGAAGCCATCGCCATGGAACTTGTCGCTGCCGGATTTACTGACCACGCTGATGACGCCCGCGCCGCCGCTCTGATAGGAGGCCGAAGTGTTCTGGGTTTCGACGCGGAACTCTTCCACGCCATCCTCGGGAATCTCCATTGCCGGGAGGATGGCCGCGACGTTGTTCTCAGCAACGCCCAGCGGGCTGCCGTCGAGCATGTAGTAAACAGATCCCTGGATGGCGCCGTTGATGGTGTACGAGGAGACATCGATTCCCGGGCGTCCACTCGAGATGTTGACGATGGCCTGCGAAGTGGAGGAGTTGGGCGCTCCATTAGCCGGGGTCACGCCGGCGCTCAGTTGTACCAGATCAAAGACGTTGCGTGTGAGCAATGGGACGCGATCGATGGTGGCGGAATCGATTAACTGGCCTACGGTGGAGTTGCTCGTATCCACCAGTGCGGTTGTACCCGACACGGTAACTGTCTCGGTCACGTTGCCGACTTGGAGAGCGATATTCACGGTGGCGACTTGATCCACAGTTACCAACACATTTTCCCGAGCGACGCTTTCAAAACCTTTTTGACCGGCCGTCACTACATAAACGCCAGGGGTCAGCGATACAAAGCTGTATAAGCCCGCCTCGTTGGTGACGGTGTGCAGCGCGACTCCGGTGGCACGGTTGAGTGCGGTGACTTGCGCGCCATTGACGATCGCTCCCGAAGGATCGGAGACCAGACCGCTGATGCCGCCCCTGCCGGCCTGGGCAAACGCCAGCGAACCAGCGCAGAGGAAAAGAATACAAAGCGAAAGAAAACTCCGCGCTGTCTTCACAATTGCGTTTCTGCTATTCATGAACCGCCTCCTAAGCCAAAGTCGCAACGCGATATTCCATAGCTGTGATGTTGCTCGCCGTGCCTCGGCGCTATCAACGCTATCAGCGCTCCATCTATGAAAACCGTCAAAATGCCCTTATTAAAACGTATCAATACTGCGTCAGGCATCTCGCGACTGTCAAGAGAAAATGCGCGGATTGCGCCGAGAGCCGCTACTTCACGCTGCGGGTGGATTCGCGCACGATCAGTTCGGGAACGATTCTGCGGTGAATGGTGGGGGGCGATTTCTTTTCGAGATTGGCGTTGATGGCCTCGAGCACAATGGTCGCTGCAGCCGTGCCCATGAATTCCATGGGCTGGCGCACGGTGGTCAGTGCGGGAGAATAAATACCAGCGGTCGCGATATCGTCAAAGCCCACTACCGAGCATTGATCGGGAACGCGAAGCCCCGCTTTGCCGAGCGCGCGAATGGCGCCGAAGGCGGTCATGTCGTCAAAGGCCATCAGAGCGGTGAAAGGACGCCGGCGGTGGAGCAATTCCTCCGTTAATTTGTATCCTTGTTCGAAACTTGAAAACGGATCTCCAGATTCTGGAAGGTCGACAATCAGTCGCGGATCGAGTTCGAGGTTACGTTCGCGAGCCAGCGTCCGCACGCCACGCCATCGAGGTTCCGTGTCCGAGAGTTGGCGCGGGCCACGGATGAACGCGATCTTGCGATGGCCGAGCGAATAGAGATGTTCGAGCGCGGCGCGCGCGCCGGCGGCATTGTCCACGATCACGGAGCTGATTTCGTCGTTCTTGAGTTCGCGGCCCACGGTCGCGGTCGGAATGTTGTTCTTCTCGAGGTCAGCGAGGACGTTGATGTCGACGAACAGCCAGTTCGCGAGGACGACCAGGCCTTCGATGCGGCGGTCTAGCAGCATCTCGAGATAGCGCTCGAAGCGGATGCGCTCGTTGTGGACATCGGTGAGGATGGGAAGATAAGACGACTGGAAGAGGGTGTTTTCGATGCCGCGCAGCACCAGCGTGCAGTAAGGGTCGGTCATATCGAAAACCATGACGCCGACGGTGTGGCTGCGGCGGCCGCGCAGCGAGCGCGCAAACAGGTTGGGGCGATAGCCGAGATGCGCGGCGGCGCGCTGGATGCGTCCCTTGGTGGTGTCGGGAATATAGCGCGACAGCGGCGCGTTGTTCAGGACGATGGAAACGGTGGCCGAGGAAAATCCGCTGCGCTCGGCTACGTCGCGGATGGTGACCGCGGTCGGCTGCGGCCGCTTGCGGGAGGGTTCGGAGATTGACGCCCGGCGGGATTTCGCCGAGGAGGGATTTCGCGTAGGCTTCGAATCGGCAGATTGCATGGACTCCTTGATTTGTCCTTTGCTCGCGGACACTACAGGACGATGAATCGAGTGTCAAGCATCCGCGTGCTGTTGGTGGTTGTCTTATTACTTTCTCGAGTGGAATAGGAGTGGGGTAGGTCGCGTCTCCGGAGACGGGGCAAGCCCCGTCTCTACGGGCGAACAGTCAACCCGCGGCCCGCACGCACTCGATGATCTCGGCTTCGGTGAGGGTGTGGTCGCTTGACTTGGCGCATTTGTAGATGCGCTCGACCACTTCGTCATTAGCCGGAAAGCCGCGGTGCTCCAACCAGAAAAGAACATTCGATTTCCCGCTCATGGGGCCGATGTCGATGATCTGTTCGAGACCGAAGTAATGCGAAGGCACGCCGGAATACACGGTGTTTGCGAGTTCAACATCTTTTTTCTTATACGCTTTGATGACGGCTGCGGCATGAACGCCGGTCGCGGTGCGGAAGGCGTCCTCGCCAACCACGGGATAGTTTGCCGGAATCGGAACGCCGGTGGCGGCGGAAACGGCCTCGCAGTAGCGCTTGAGTTTGGTCAGGTCCTGGCGGTCCCAGGGCGCTATGCCCATGAGTTTCAGGTTGACCAGCATCTGATCCATCTGGGTGTTGCCTACGCGCTCGCCGAGGCCGAGCGCGGTCGCATGCACGCAATCCGCGCCCGCCACCAGAGCCGCCATGGCGTTGGCGGTGGCTAGTCCACGATCGCAGTGGCCGTGCCAGTCAACTCGAATTTTTTCACCGGTGGGCTTGACCACTTCTTCGAGCACGAACTTGACCAGGGCGACGGTGCCCATGGGCGTGGCGTGTCCGGCGGTGTCGCAGAGGACCAGAGCTTTCGCGCCGCAGTTGATGGCCGCCGAGTTCAGCCGCTTCACCGTTTCCGGATCGCAGCGAGTGGTGTCTTCGGTCGTGTACATGACTTCGAGGCCTAGCGAAACCGCGTATCTGACGGCCTTTTCGGTGGTTTGAAGCAGGAAGTCACGGGTCCAGCCCTCGGTGTAGCGGCGGATGGGACTGGTTCCCAGAAACGCTGCGACTTCGATGGGGAGTCCGGTTTTCTGCACGATCTCGGCTATGGGGCGAATGTCGTTCTCGTGCGTGCGCGCGGCGCAGTAGGCCGTGATCTTCATCTTGTGGGCGACGATTTCGCGCGCCAGCGCGGTGACGTGCTCGACCGCGCGCGGACCCGCTCCGGGCAGGCCGAGGTCGAGCGAGTTAATGCCGAGCGCTTCCATCAAGTGCAAGATTTCGATCTTCTGCTCGATGGAAGGATCGCGGACGGAGGGCGATTGCAAGCCGTCGCGCAGCGTTTCATCGGTCAGGCGCACTGGGCCCGGCGGATGCAGCGACTTCGGATAGAGAAGATTCCAGTCGTAGATGAGTTCAGAAATGTTCACAGCGTGTCAGGGCCCAGGTGTCAGGTCTCAGGCCTCAGGTGTCAGGTGTCAGGAAGTCTCAAGAGCATCGTTCCACTGTTTGTCCTGAGACCTAACACCTGAGACCTTTACTTCGGCTTTTCTTCCTTCGGAGGAACCGTCAGGCCAAACACCGAAAGCTGGCCTGTGCCCGCCACATTCACCCCACGCGGATCCTTGGGACTGGGCAGATAGAGCGTCTGGCAGAATTCGCAGCGATAGACTTCGGCGTCCGCTCCCCAGGCTTTCTCCACGCAGCCGCACTCCTGTTCGAGCACGTCGGCGGTGTAGAACCAGCGCTTCAGGTGTCCGCCGCAGAACTTGCCCTTGTCGTTTTTTTCGTTGCAGGCACGCTGGCCCGGCTTCTTGATCTTGACTTTGTGGTTAGGGAGTTGGGGAACCGTGCTCGTGTTGGCAATTGCCGTTTCGCCGGAAGCCATTGAGTCTCCTGTGCGTCCTTACAGAGGCCGCTCTCCGCCATTTTACTCAGCCTCAGCCTTTCGACCAAACAAGGCCGGAAACGGCAACGTTCTGGGTGGTACCTGTTAACAACAGTTGAGCGCATACGGTTCGAGGATACTCAAGACGGCCCGGGCTAGCCTTCTGCTCGCAGCAGCAAGAAAAAGCGGCAGTGGCTCAGTTTGAAAAACCCATTCCCTCAGCGGCTGAAGCCGCAATGAAAGTGCGATGATTACGGCACGGCTGAAGAGGCTGCGGAAGAAGTCGACAAGACCGCAAAAGGCTCACCTCAGGCGCTAAAGCGCGACACATTTCTAACGACTTACGGCACGGCTAAAAGTCGTGCCCTTCCCCAAAACTTGCGTTAACCAGAGTTTTTCCGCAGCCTGTGAAGCCTTGCCCTTTCAAAACAGGGCGAAACTGAGCCACTACTGCAAAAGCATAAGTCCTTGACGAAATCTCACATTAGACATAGTCTAAACTGTTCATGGACGCCGAGGCGATTCGACGGTCGTTCGACGGCAGCGGGTTGCGGTGCACTGGTCAGCGCTACGCCGTGATGGCATTCCTGGTGGAATGCAACCGGCATCCCACGGCTGCGGAAATCTTCGAGGCTGTGAATCGCGTCGATCCGCGCTCTTCCAGGGCCACGACTTATAACAATCTGCGGGACTTGGTGAAGGCGGGTTTGGTGCGAGAAGTGGCCGTCGAGGGCCGCGCCGCGCGCTTCGATGCGAAAGGCATGCGGCATCACCACTTCATCTGCGACCGCTGCGGCAATGTTGAGGACATCGAGTGGTACGACGTGCCCAGGCCTCGATCGAGCTCGCTCGGTAAGCGGATTCTTCGCGAATGCGAACTTATTTTCCGGGGACTGTGCACGAAGTGCGGTCCGCGGCGCGCTTCCCGTTAGGTGTGGTAAGCGATAATGGATACCGGATGAATGGCGTGCGTCGGCACAGCGCGGCTGGCGATTGCGTGAACGGGAAAGCTCGGATGGTTTTGTATTTCATCGCAGTCTTTTTTAGGGCGCAAAGGAGAATGAACTTATGGAAAAAGAACTTGCAAAGCAGGAGCACAACGCATCAACCGAATCCAAGTGCCCGTTCACGGGCGCAACCCACACGAACCGCGACTGGTGGCCGAACCAGCTGAACCTTGAGGTTCTTCACCAGCACTCCAGCCTGTCCAATCCGATGGGCGAGGAGTTCGACTACGCCAAGGAATTCAAGAGTCTCGACCTGAGTGCGGTGATCAAGGATCTTCATGCGGTAATGACGGACTCGCAGGATTGGTGGCCGGCCGACTTTGGGCACTACGGGCCGCTGTTCATTCGGATGGCGTGGCACAGCGCAGGCACCTACCGCATCGGCGACGGCCGCGGCGGCGCCGGAGCCGGCCAACAGCGCTTCGCGCCGCTCAATAGCTGGCCGGACAACGTGAACCTCGACAAGGCACGCCGGCTGCTGTGGCCGATCAAGCAGAAATACGGCCGGAAGATTTCCTGGGCCGACCTGATGATTCTGGCAGGCAACGTCGCCCTGGAGTCGATGGGCTTCAAGACTTTCGGTTTTGGCGGCGGGCGCGAGGATGTCTGGGAACCCGAAGAGGACATCTACTGGGGCCCCGAAGGCAAATGGCTGGCGGACGAGCGCTACCGCGGCGACCGTGATCTTGAGAATCCTCTCGCGGCGGTGCAAATGGGCCTGATCTACGTGAATCCGGAAGGGCCGAACGGCAAGCCGGATCCGCTGGCGGCGGCCAAGGATATTCGCGAAACGTTCCGCCGTATGGCCATGAACGACGAAGAGACAGTGGCGCTGATTGCGGGCGGTCACACTTTCGGCAAAACCCACGGCGCTGCCGATCCGAACAAGTATGTCGGCCCGGTGCCGGAAGCCGCCGGCATCGAGGAGCAGGGCCTCGGCTGGGAAAACAAGTTTGGCACGGGCAAAGGCGATGACGCGATCGGCAGCGGTCTGGAAGTCATCTGGACCACGACCCCTACCAAGTGGAGCAACAACTTCTTCAACAACCTGTTCAGCTACGACTGGGAACTGACCAAGAGTCCTGCGGGCGCGCATCAGTGGACGCCGAAGAACGGCGCAGGCAATGGTACGGTGCCGGACGCGCACGATGCCTCAAAGCGTCACGCGCCATCGATGCTGACCACGGACCTCGCCTTGCGGTTGGACCCTGCCTACGAAAAGATTTCGCGGCGCTTCTACGAGCATCCGGATCAGTTCGCGGACGCGTTTGCCCGGGCGTGGTTCAAGCTGACGCACCGTGACATGGGCCCGATCGTGCGTTATCTTGGCCCGCTCGTTCCGAAGGAGGCGCTGCCCTGGCAAGACCCGATCCCCGCGGTGAATCATCCGTTGATCGGGGAGCAGGAGATTGCCGCTCTGAAGGCGAAAATCCTCGCTTCTGGCCTATCTGTTTCCCAGCTGGTCTCAACGGCCTGGGCGTCGGCGGCGACGTTCCGCGGCTCCGATAAACGCGGCGGAGCGAACGGCGCGCGCATTCGCCTCGCGCCGCAGAAGGACTGGGAAGTCAACCAGCCCGCTGAACTCGCCAAGGTGCTGCAGAAGCTTGAAGCAATCCAAAAGGAGTTCAACGCTTCCCAGTCCGAAGGGAAATCGGGCGGGAAGAGGGTCTCGCTGGCCGACCTGATCGTTCTCGGCGGCGGTGCGGCGATCGAAAAAGCCGCGAAGAACGCCGGGCACGACGTGAAAGTTCCCTTCACGCCTGGGCGCATGGACGCGTCGCAGGAACAGACTGACGTCGAATCCTTCGAGCCGCTCGAACTGACCGCGGATGGGTTCCGCAACTATGTCCGCGGCAAACAGCGCCCGGCTGAGGAACTGTTGGTGGATCGGGCGCAATTACTGAGACTGACGGCGCCGGAAATGACGGTTCTCGTCGGTGGCCTGCGCGTGCTGGGCGCGAATGCCGGGAAGTCCACGCACGGCGTCTTCACTAAGCGGCCGGAGACGCTGACGAACGACTTCTTCGTCAACCTGCTCGACATGAGCACGCAATGGCAGCCGTCCAGGGAGTCGAATGGCTCTGGAACCGCGTACGAAGGACGCGATCGGAAGACGAATGAGGTCAAGTGGACCGGCACCCGTGTCGACCTGATCTTCGGTTCGCACTCGCAACTGCGCGCTCTCGCGGAGGTCTATGCTTGCACGGACTCCAGGGAGAAGTTTGTGAAAGATTTCGTGGCGGCTTGGACCAAGGTGATGGACCACGATCGCTTCGACGTCGCCTGATCTCGGCGGAAAAGGGAGCTGTCAAAGACCGCTGAGATCAACAGGACCGAACCAAAGCCGGCCAGCCCCGGAGTCACTGGCTCCGGGGCTGGCTTCTTTTTTGAGGGCATCGAGAGGTGAAGGAGTTACTGCGCGGCAATCGCGCAGCGGCGACCGCGCCATCGCGATTACGCCGAGACGGCTTCCCGGCTTTGCTCGGCCACGACCGGCTTCGAACTGGATACGGGTTTGCGAGCCGGCAGAACCCCGGACTGAAGCTGCGCTCGCTGCTCGACGATTCCGATGAGGGGTTTGTCGGGTACGCCCGCTGCCGACAAGTTTACGAACCTGCTCTCGCTCCATAGACGATCGATCAATCGCCGTTCCCACGGGCGCAGCACCGGCTGGGGCAGCGAGAAAAAATTTCGGAAGGTCCACATCAGATAAACGCGCTGGGTGAAATTCGGCTGTACGTATCGAGGCCCGATTGGCGTGTCCACTTGCAGGACGCCATCGGCGAGTTTTTCAATCCACATGACCTGGCCCACCGGGGGAAGAAGGCTGATTCCGCCTTAGCTTTAATGAAAACCGGGTATTATTGCACCAGAGACGGGGCAATGGGAAGAAGTTTTTTTGTTTTAGCGAAAAAATTTGCTTCCTGGATCAACCTGAGAAAAAGCGCCTGACGCCGGATTCGGCGTGGAGCCCGATCCACCGGCCTTCAGCCGATCTCGGGCAACAGTGCGATGCGGTCGAGGGTAGCGGCAATGCCCATACCCTTGCCTCCCGACTCCTCCACCCGGACGACCGAGGCCTCGCAGAGCGTCCATCCTCCGGGGCCCAGTCCCAGGCCGGGAGGCAGCATGATGACCAGTTCCAGTTTCGAGCCCGCTTGCATCCCCGGCTTGGAATAGAGAAAGATTCCCGATGAACTGAGGTCGCGAGTCAGGCCTTGCTGCTCGCCGCCCTGGTGACGCACTTTGACCGGGACACGAACTGGCACGCGCTGGCGCGAGCGTCTCTCATCCGCCCTAGTTTTTTCAGTCATACGCCTTGGCAGTGTACCTCAGTTTGGGGGGACGTGGGAGAGAGAACGGCAGGCTGCGGAAAAGCTAGTTCCCAAGGGCAGAGATTGCACCCTCAGCGGCTAAAGCCGGATTCAAGACACGCTTACCGCAGCGGTGAACCGCTGCGCCACCCAAAAACAAGTGCAAAATCGAGTTTTTCGGCAGCCTGCTATGGGGCAAAAAAATGCTCCCCCCGCAGGTTCGCGGGAGGAGCCGGGGAAGGAGTTCGTGAACTAGAAAGTGAACTTGACGGCCAGTTGGATGCCGCGCGGGCCTCCGCCGCCGATGAAGGGGTTGCCAATGCCGACGTCGCCGGTGGCGGAGATCGGATAGGGCCCGCCGCCGACTTCCTGCTTGTTGCTGTTGACAGCGTATCCCGCTATGCCTGCATCTGCGATATAGGAAGGCAGGAACGGGTTAGCGAAGTTGGGGTGATTGGGGAGGTTAAAGAAATCGGCGCGGAATTGCATGTTGAATCTCTCCGTGACCGCCGTGTTCTTATAAATGGCAAAGTTCCATTCCTTGAAGGAAGGGCCATGCAGCGAGTCGCGGCCTTCGTTGCCGTAGTGGCGGGTGCCGGGCACGCAGTCCTGGTCGGTGCCGGTGAATCCGGTGCCATTTGGGTCCGCCGTCAGAGCAATAGTGGTGAGTTGGCACGGAATGGCAAATGAACTCAGGTCCAGGTAATTGAGCGGATGTTTGGCGTCGTACTTGATGGGCCCGACCACATCAGGGCGATCAAAACCCCCGCCGCCGCCGCTATAGTCGTCCTCATTCTCAAAGTTGTAGTTCAGTTGGAAGGGCTGACCGTCCTGCAGGCTCAGCACGCTGTTGAAACCCCAGCCGTTTTTCAAACGCTGCCAATCGCCGCCCCTCTTGGGGAGATCGTAGGAGAAGTTCCAGGTAAGGCGACGGGGGATGTTGAAGTTGGAGGGTCCATACTCACTCTGCGGGTTATTGCTGTCGTTCGGCTGCGCGGCATTCGGTTCGAAGTCTTCTCCATCGCTCGAGTTGTCCATGGAGCGCGACCAGACGAAGTTCAGGACCGAGCTGACGCCGTGCCAACTGTTGATCCGGAAGCTGGTCTGTAGCGCGTTATAGTTGGACTTGCCGGTGGAGTTTTCCTGCAGCAGGTAGAACGAATCATATTGATTGTTCGGGATGTAATTGCGCGGAACGCCGTAGTCGGGGATGCAGCCAGGGCCGCCGGTCGGTACCCCCGCCGTTACGCATGGTCCCGTGTGCACGTTCTTTTCGGAGTCTGTCCAGGAATAGTTATTGGCAGCCGCGAACGTTAAGTCGTAAGCGGTGACCGTCGCATTGCTGGGCTGGCTGAGATCGAAGAAGCGCCAGAGACGATGGCCCTGGGAGCCGACGTACCCGATCTGGATCACGGTCTTGCTGGTAATCTGCTGCTGGATGTTGAGGTTGAAGTTCTCCATGTAAGGAGTCTTGATGTTGCGGTCGAAACCAAAGGAGTCACACTCGAACGCACAGGTGGTTGTCGGCGCGTAGACAGGCACTCCGTTCTGGATTCCGTTAGTCGCCACGCTGCTGGCAAGCCCGGTCGAAAGAATCTGGTCCGCCAACGGCACCGTCGTCGCATTGTTATAGGCGGGTCCGGGATCAAAGTAGGGTGAATAGGGCAGATGGCCCATCACCATATCCTGCGAGAAAGCGTCGTAGAACATGCCGAAGCCAGAGCGGATAACCGTTTTGCCTTTGCCGGTGACGTCCCAGGCGATGCTGGCACGGGGGGCGAAATCCTTCTTATCGGGATTGTAGAGACGGCTCAGGCCGGGCTGGCCAACTTGCGTGAGAGTAAAACTTCCCCCCGCGAGATCAAGGTCGGTGATGTTGCTGAGAAGGTTGTTTTTCTCACCGACGACGCCGAAGTAATCCCAGCGCAGGCCGTAGTTAAGAGTCAGGTGCGGCGTAAGGCGGTAGCTATCCTGGGCATAGAAGCCAAAGCTGTTTTCGAAGGTATGGCGCGTCGCGTCTCCAAAGTACTGAAAACCGCTATCCACGTCGCCGGCTAGAAAGTCCTGAATCGCGTTGCCGGTTGTGTCCCCGTTAAAGGTAAGCCGGCCACGGAAATTGTGGTCGAATTCCGCCTGGGTCACGGTGGTGCGATGGAAATCGAAGCCGAACTTCACGTCGTGCTTGTTCATCTTCCAGGAGAAGTTATCGATCACCTGATCGTTGCTGTCGATGCGGTTACGGGGGACGCCACTGTTGGCGCCGAGCTGGGCCACGCCACTCACCAGGAACTCAGGCAGGCCGGAATCGGCGGGAGGCGTTCCGTCGCAACTGTCGGGACCGGTGGTTGCGGTTGCTGCACAGAGGCCGATGGAACTGGGGTGGAAGGCTTGGTCGTCGGGGTAGAATCCTTCGGCAAACCGGTTCCAGCCATAGCGCAGTTCATTGACCTTGGTGGCGCCAAAGGTGTGGACATAGGACAGAGAGGCGAGTTGCACGCGGGTCGGGGTGAAGGTGTTAAAACCGGGCAACTGGCCGCCCTCGGCGGCGAGGGCGAGCGGGAACGACTGGATGCTGTCGCCAAAGAAATAGCGGCCCGTCAGGATATTGCTGGCGTTGAAATTCTGGTCGATCTTAGCGATGAAACTGGTGAGATCGTTGTAAGACGGCGACACAACGGAGGCTGTCCCCGGCGTAGGACAATACTGGGGAGTGGCGGGAGTACAGGTCTGCCCCGGTACGGGCGGCGTTCCTTTCACTAGGTTCGGCGCGGGCCAGGGGTGGCGCATTAAGAGGTTCTGGATGACCTGATTGGTTGAATCGCTGGGGCTAAGAGACCCGTCGGACGCGTTTCCGGTGGGCACGCTGGAAACGGTGACAACTCCCACGGGTTCGCGCTGGCCTTCGTAGTCGACGTAGAAGAACGTCTTGTCTTTGATGATTGGGCCGCCCAGGGAGGCTCCGAACTGGCTGTTGTGGAAGAGGGCCTTGGGCTGGCTGGAAGGATTGAAATAGTTGCGCGCGTCGATTGCATCATTACGCATGTATTCGCCGGCGGATCCGTGGATGGCGTTGGCTCCGCTCTTGGTGACGATGTTGATGACGGCGCCGGCGTTGCGTCCGTATTCGGGCTGGAAGTTGGAGAGCACGTTGACCTGGGCGACGGCGTCGATGGGCAGAATGGTTGCCGGCGTACCGAAGACGCCGGCCTGGTTAATGGCGGGATCGTTGCGGTAGCCGTCGTTCATGTCGGTGCCGTCGAGCAAGTAGTTGTTGGAACGGCCGCGGGCACCGTTCATGGAGAACTCGCCGAAGGAGCCGGGGGAATCGGAAATCTGGTCGGGAGAACCGGCCACGCCGGGATTGAGATAGATGAGCTTGGTGTAGTCGCGGCCATTGACGGGCATATCGTCCGCAACTTGCGCAGTGATCACGCCGCCAAGGTCATTGGTCGTCGACTCGACCATGGGCAAGTCTTCCGCGGAAACTTCGACCTGGGTGGAGACCGCTCCGGTCTTGAGGGCGGCATCGACCCGGCGTTCGGAGGCCACATTGACGGCCACTCCGGTCGCCACAAACGTCTCGAAGCCTTTCTGGGTTACGGTGACGGAGTAGGTGCCAATGGGCAATTCGGACACTGAGTAACTGCCGTCGCCGCTGGTTACGGTCGTGCGTTCCAGGCCAGTGTCCGGGTTGCGCACTTTGACCGTCGCTCCGGCTACGACTGCTCCGGAGGGATCGGTCACGGAGCCGAGGATGGTCCCACGAAAGGTTTGGCCCACGAGCAGGGCCGTCGATAGCAGAACAAACACCACCAATAAATGCAGTTTCATTCCGGTTCTCCTTGGTCCTCGCGGGCACTGGAACGGAACCCCTGCTCCGCGAACAGAAAACAAAGTTCCACTTTAAGAGTTGCGGAATTATATACGAGTGCGCGGCGAAAGATCAGTGTTGCGCTGCATAGAAAGAATTTATGGGAGGGATCAGTGCGGGGAAGCGGTCCCTGGGTAGAATGTGCGCCCTCAGCGGCTGAAGCCGCATTCAAAACAATGCAGCTATCGCAGCGGTAAACCGCTGCGCCACCCAAAATCAAGTACGACCCAAAATCAAGTACAAAATCGAGTTTTTCCGCAGTCTGCTAGAAGTTAAAGGCTACGCCGCCGCGCACGGAGCGCGCCGATTGCACCAGATAAAGAGTGTGTCCGTCCCGTCCCATCACGGGCACATAACCCTGGGCGAGAAGATTCCGCAGGTCCATGAGAATTTCCATGTGTCCGGCGAGGAAGCTGGCCGGAATCGGCTGCCTAACAAAGAGGTTCAAGTAAGGATCGGACTGGCCCGCCGAAGTGTCGAACAGGTCGACCGGCGTCAGGGTGCGGCCGCCCGTGTAACGATAGGAGGCGATCCAGCGCGTCTTCGCCTTGGGCAGAGTTCCGCTGAACTTCGCAGCCACGGACTGGCGCTGCTCGGCGTGAATCCACTCGCGTGCGTCCTGGAGCTGGACGTCGGGGCGCGACAGGTCGAGCACGCCGCCGTAGTCATAATCCAAGGTCGCGGTCAGATCGGACAAGAGTTTCCGCTGCAGCACCACCCGCATTCCGCGCGTGGCGAAATCGTTTCCCTGATAACTGAAAGTGCCGGAATATACATCGGGCAGCACGTCGCCCGACTCGCCCGTTACTTCGCCTACGCCGGTGAGCACCGGATCGACCATGGCGTCGGAGTAGAACGCGACCTGCAGGCTGTTCTTGCCGATGCGCTGGGAGATCGAAATTTCCTGGTGACGCCCTTTCTCAACCGCAGGAGAAAAGCCAGTGATGCTCATACGCGGCGCGGTTTCGCTCAGGTCGGACGAAGCCGAATCCAAGCTGTCATTGCCCGGCAGATCATTGCCCAAGCGATCCTCCAGTCCCAGACTCGGGACTGAACTGGCGTATTGATATTCCAGCACGGTGTTCGGCGTGATGTGCAGATCGGCCGATCCGAAGGGCTTGAAGGTGTTTACGCGGCCCATGAACTGGATGGCCTGCAATTCGCTGCCGAGCTTCATCTCCAGCCGGTCGCCGATGACGACGCGATCGGAACTGGTCACCGACAGCGCCTGCAGGGAGCCGGCGGGCATGGTGTTCAGGTCCGGCGAATTCAGGCGCAGGGCGGTGATTGCCACCGAAGGTTCAAAAACGCCGTTGAAAATATTGGTATAAGTTGTGCGGAGCACGGCCGCCGGAGTGCCCTGGCCGTCGGCTCCATAACCGACGTTGCCGTTCAGCCGCAGGGTGCCGTTCGATAACAGCGACCGCTCCACGGCAAACCCGGCCGTCATATCGGAGGCGCTGCCGAAACCCTGCCCGGGCGAACCGGCAAGGAAGGTTACGCTGCCTTTCAAGTCATGGTCAGCGGCTGACTCGCCACTCTGCGCGACCACAGTCGTGCCGTCTTCCAACATGCGCAGGATGGGCCGGTTGGCGACCGAGCGCAGGGTCCACTTCCAGTCGTCATCGTCCACCGTACTTCGCAGCGGAACCAGTTGGATGGCTTCGAACAACGTAGTCAGCGTGACATTCACTATCAGCTTCGCGCCAGCACGCACGCCGATTTTCTCGCGCAAAGCCGGGAGAAACGAAGGCGCGCTCACCTTTATGCTGTACGTCCCCGGCAGCAGACCCGGAACGGAGTAGAAGCCACGGTCATCGGTGAAGACTTTCAGGGTAAAGACCTTCAACGCCTGGGCGGCGGAACCGAGTATCTCCACTGCCGCGCCCATTTGGGGCGCGCCGCTCCCGTCGCGAACGTATCCGGATATCGCACCCGAGATCGCGCCGGAGGCAGTTCCGCACCATGCCGGAAGAGCCGCGCTTATGACGACTATTATGAGGAACCCGAGCTTTCGCAACATCTCGCCCACCACCTCTGGGAAACCAGGCAGCAGCTTACTCCACGGCGAAAGTTGCCGTTGGATCGACCGTCTGCTTGGAAAGGTTGTCGTTCACTCTGATCTCGATCTTGTACAAGCCCGGCTGCAAATTGGCGGCGGAGAGCGTCTTCTGCAGCGTGACCTGATCCCCTACATTACCCATCGTGTCGGTTGACTCGACGGTATGGATGACGGCCTTGTTGTTGGCGTCGGTGACATTGTACTCGATAGTGGCCGAAGGCTTGTGCGTTTTCTCGTCGACGCTGAGATTGTATACCTGCATCCAGAAATTCAGCTTCTGATTGCGCTTGAACGAGATGGGCTTGCCGTCGGATGGCGCCACTCGCGGCCGAACTTTCATGGTCCCGATCACGAAATTGCCCGTGCCTACGTTCTTGGTAGCCACCGGTTCCATCTGGTCGGCGATGATGAGGGATGAGCTGCTCAACTTGTCCTCGCTGAAATCCGGAATCACGATGGCATGACTCCAACTTCCTTTACGATCTCCGTTCACGTCCTTCACGACCACGTCCAGACGGTAGCGATTCTGGCTGATGCGCAGCGGCAATGCTTTCCAATACACCGAAGAGTTCTCGGCGGTCTTGGGCAGCAGTTCCACCGGCACGTCGACCTGCACTGTGTCTTCAAAAGTTTGTACGATCTTGCCCGTGAGCGTGGTCACTCGCCCAAAAATATTGACCGTGCCGCGCTCCACCCCGTCTTTATTCTGGAACGTGACGTCGCGGTTCTTGATCTGAATGGTGACCGGAACCAGCACCGTGTCGCTGGTGACTTTCACGAAGTCGGCTCGCACATCAAAGGGCATCAGGTTGTAGATGATCTTGGTGTTGACCACTTCTTCAAGATCCTTGAACTTGACCGGCGGCGCCGCCTGTAGTTTGGCAAAAGTGGATAGGCGGTCGAACTCCTTGCTCTGCATATCGCTGTTGAAAGGCCCGGCGCCCAGTTGCTCGATGCCGCCGTTAGTGAAACGATCCGCCTTGTTCGCCATGCCCATTTGCTCGTACAAGGTCAGGCCGGCATTCGGGGTCATTTTCAAGGCGTCTTTTTCCGAGCGGTCCATGGTCATGTGATAGTCGCCGCACATGCAGGTGTCGACGAACTCGATGATGACCTCCTGCCCGATACCTTCAATATAGCGATATCGCCATTGCTCGAACGGGAAAGTGGAAGTCTCGCCACCGCCCTCTTCCATGGGGCGCTCGTAGCTGCCGCCGGAAGGATGGGACTCAATTTCATCGGGCGGGCCGAACACGATGTACATGCGGCCGCGATCGCTCTTCCAGCCGGGGATGCCGGCCGCGAAGTGCTCGTTGGCATACGCGATACGGCGGTAGTGCTCTTCCTTAAACTCGTTCTCTTCGGTGTCGGGGGTGGGATCGCGGCGCTGCCAGAAGGCTTCAATGAACTGATCGCGCTCTTCATCGTTCGAGAGTTGCATGAAGGCGGATTTCTCTTCGTCGGTGATGATCCAGCGCACGTCCTCGTCCAACCACTTCCGGTAAGTCCGGCCCAACTCACCCTTGAGCGCCTTGGCGTTGGCCTTCTTCTGCTTTTCCGTGAGCGGGCGCTTGAGCGGATCCGTCTGCGTTCCCTGGGCAGCCGCGCCGGTGTCGTCGGAGCCCTTCGCATCCTTGTCCTGGGCTTGGGAAAGCGCGCCAAAACCCAGTATCGTCGTCATTGTCATTGCGCCAATCAGCAAACCAACCGAGCATCGATGTAGAAAACGTGCGGAAAACATAGAAAGGCCTACCTCACGAGAAACGTCAGTTATCTGATTCTATGTTGATTGGATACAACAAGGCAAGAAGAAGTGGCCTGCCCCGATAAAGAATTCCTCGGCCGGGCCGGGTTCCTAAATCCCTTAAGAATCCGTGCCTTGCGGCCGGGCTGGGAGGGCTTCTCCGGCCCCTGTCCGCGGGCCAGTCACGATATAATGAATGGCGCGGCCGGTCTCCTCTCCGTAAGCCGGGCGGAGCGGCATGGGGAGGGACCTGTTTCGCGGAAACCCGGGAACTTTCCCCCTCAGTTGAACGTAACTATTCATGCACAACCACGGTGCGCTTTCGCCGTTCTATAACCAGAACCGGGGAGTAGTTTGGAGAGTTAAGTTGAAAAGTCAGGCCGGAATTGAGGAGGGCCGCGGATTCAGCGCTGTCTGCCGACGACGCTGCCGGCTCCGGACGACGGTCGCAAGACGGCCGTGAATACTCAGTCATGAAGATTTGGCTATGAAGACCTGGAAGAAAGTATTGATCGGGCTCGGCGCGGCCCTGGTGCTGATCGTGATCGTCGCCGTCACCGTTTACCAAAGCCAGAAAAATCTGGTAACGGTGCAGACCGGGAAAGTGCAGAAGCAGAACCTGGCCTCGGTGGTCAGCGCCTCGGGTGAAATTAAGCCCAAGACGTACGTCAACATCGGAGCCAATGCCTTCGGCAAAATCATCAAGCTGCATGTCAGGGAAGGCGACCGCGTGAAGAAGGGGCAGTTGCTGGCGCAGCTCGAGAACGTGCAGTCCTCGGCCGACGTCAATGCCACGCGCGCTTCGGTGCAGGCGGCAGTAACCGACGCCGCCGCCGCCGACGCCGCCCTGAACACCTCGCTCGCCGATCTGAACCGCGCCAAGTCGGATGCGGTTCACGCCAAGCTCGACTGGGATCGCGCGCAGGGTCTGTACAACGCGGCGCTGATCGCCAAGCAGGATTACGACGTCAAGAAAGCCGCATGGGAGACCGCCAACGCCGGGTTGGCGCAGGCCGAAGCGAAAGTGGCCCAGGCCAAAGCGCAGAAAGATTCGGCGGACAAGCACATCACGCAGAATCAGGCCAACCTGACCCGGTTTAACGACGTGCTGCAAAAGACCACGTACGAAGCGCCTTTCGACGGCGTCATCACCAACCTCCCGGTGCGTGAAGGCGAGACGGTGGTCATCGGAATCCAGAATTCGCCGGGCAGCACGCTGATGACGATTGCCGACATGTCGGTGATCACGTCCGAGGTCAAGGTGGATGAGACGGATATCGTCAACGTGCATCTCGGCCAGCCTGCGGATGTGACCATCGACGCCATCCCGCACAAAGTGTTCCACGGCGTGGTCAGCGAAATCGGAGACAACGCCATCGTGCGCTCGACCGGGGTCGCGACCTCGCAGGCCACTTCGACGAGCGAGGAAGCGAAGGACTTCAAGGTCGTAGTGACGCTCAGCGATCCGCCGCCGGACCTGCGCCCAGGGCTCTCCTCGACGGCCAAGATCAGGACTGCGACCCGCACGGATGTGCTCAGCATTCCGATTCAGGCGCTCACTGTCCGTAGCCAGGCAGATCTCGTGCCCAAGGATAAGGATGCGGGGAAAAACGCGGTACAGGCCGCCACGAGTGCTCCGGCGGACGCATCGAAGCAGAAAGAAGAAGTGCAGGGCGTGTTCGTGATCCGCAACAAGAAAGCAGAATTCGTTCCGGTGGATACCGGGATCAGCGGCACCACGGATATAGAGGTCAGCAAGGGCTTGAAGGAAGGTGACGAAGTGATCACCGGAAGCTACAAGGTTTTGCGTACTCTGAAGCCGGGAACGAGTGTCAAGATAGATAATTCGACGCCGAAGAAGGAAGATGAAAGCAGTTAGGGAGGGACGGCGTCTCGCCCGTCGAGTAGTGTGGCGGCCGGGCGGGGCGCCCGGCACTCCACTAACTTCTGACGAGTTAGAACGTCCAAGATAGAACGGCCATAGGAGCCTGCTTGACCGAGTCCGATCCGCATAAGGAGAACAAGATGGCGACTGCCGAGGTATTCCCAATCGATAAGCCTGCGAATTGGGCTGGACCCGACTCCTACATGATCTCAACCGAGGATCTGTGGAAGACCTACGATATGGGCTCGGAACAGGTGCATGCGCTGCGCGGCATCAATCTGCGCATCCAGCGCAACGAATACGTCGCCATCATGGGACCGTCCGGCTCGGGCAAGTCGACGCTGATGAACCTGATCGGCTGTCTGGACTCGCCTTCGAAAGGGCAATACTGGCTCAACGGACAACTGGTCAGCGCGCTCGACGACGATGAACTGGCCCGCATTCGCAACAAGGAAATCGGCTTCGTCTTCCAGACCTTCAATCTGCTGGCCCGCGCCACTTCGCTGCACAACGTGGAACTGCCGCTGATTTATGCGGGAATTCCCGCGGAACAGCGCGCCGAGCGCGCCAAGGGAGCGCTGACCTCGGTCGGCATGGAATCCCGCATGAACCACAAGCCCAACGAACTCTCCGGCGGACAGCGGCAGCGCGTGGCCATCGCCCGCGCTCTGGTCAATAAGCCCGCCATCATCCTTGCCGACGAACCTACCGGCAACCTCGACTCGCAGACCGGCAACGAGATCATGGCGTTGTTCGACCGCCTGCACGCGGAAGGCAACACCATCGTCCTCGTCACCCATGAGCACGACATCGCCGAGTACGCGCACCGCATTGTCCACATCAAAGACGGCGTGGTCGCCAAGGACGAGGTGAAACGGTAAGCCCTCGGGTAAAAGGACCGGGCGATCCTCAGACGCAAGAGCTCGAATAGTTCACCTGAGTTTCAGTTCGGAGGAAATTATGCGCTTCGCTCTCGCTCTGCTCCTTTTCACATTGTCCGCCTTTGCCCAGGATCCTGCGGCCGTCTCCGCTGCGCAAGCGGCCTGTGGTCCGAAAAACGTGAACTTCGATGTAAAGAACGACGACTCCCAGCACACCGTCGGGCAGCCCGAAGCGGGCAAGGCGCTGGTTTATGTAATCCAGGATATCGGGGCCGTAAACTGCATCGCAGGATGCATCACCACGAAGATTGCTGTTGACGGCACGTGGGTCGGCGCCAATCATCACAATTCCTATTTCTCTTTCGCTGTAGACCCCGGGGAGCGCCATCTCTGTGCCAATTGGCAATCGCGTTTCGGGAGACTATCCCAGATAGTTGGCCTGGCCCACTTCACTGCCGAGGCGGGTAAGGTTTATTACTTCCGGACCAGGGTGCTGGGCGCGCAGGCCACGAATTTTTTCGATTTCGAGCCAATCGATAGCGACCAGGGGAGACTCTTCGTCGCCTCCATCCCGTTGAGCGTTTCGCATACGAAAAAGTAAAGCGATAATTCTAAGTAAGCCCGCTTACTTCCCCGAAAGAAGCGACTCCACTTTTTTCTGGGCTTCGGGAAGATTCGGCGAGAAGCGCGCCACGCGCTCGGAAATCGCGTTCGCCTCGTCCGCGTGTCCCTGCTGCTGCAACGCGCGGGCTAGCAACAGAAATCCGACATCCGTCGGCTCGACCGCCATCGCGCGCGAGTACTGGCGAACCGCCTCGGGCAGATCGCCATTTTTCTGCGCGATCAAGCCGAGTCCGATCATGGCCATGGTTTGGTCGGGCGCTAACTGCAACGCCGTTTCGAAACACCGCTTCGCCTTCGCCGGCTCACCCATCTGGCGATAGGCGGATCCGAGATTGCCATAGGCGGCGGCGCGCAAGCCAACGTCGGCAGTGTAAGCGGCCACCAACTGATAACGTTCGATGGCCGCTGGCAGATTGCCGCGGCCATGCTCGTAGGTGCCGAGATTCAGATTGGCGGGCAGATCATCGGGACGGATGGCGAGGGCGGCGCGGAAGTGCGCAGCGGCTTCTTCGGTCTGGCCCTGGCTGGCGAGATACGCTCCCAGCGTGTCGTGGGCGATGTAATTGTTCTCTGTCAACGCTAGCGTGCGGAGCCAGAACGATGGAATATCGTGCCAGTAGCTAACTTGACGGTAAGTGAGGGTCGCCAGCACCAGCAGACAAGAAACCGCGGGAATAGCCAGCCATTTGCCGGGGAGCCGGTGCGTTTTGGCCCAGTCGGCCACCAGCCAGGTCATCATCAGAAACAGGCCCACGAACGGGAGGTAGGCGTAGCGATCGGCCATAGCCTGCGCGCCCGCCTGCACCAGTCCGATCATGGGGACCAAGCTTCCTAGAAACCAAAACCATCCGACGGCCAGATACCGGCGGTCACGCGAGCGGAGGACTAATGCAGTGACGAGCACCAATACGAGCACGGCCGCAGCTACTTGCCAGGCCGGATAGAGCTTGGTGGGATGCGGATAGAGCGCCACCAGCTTCGATGGCCAGAGCGCCTTTCCCAGATAGCCCACATACGAAATCACCGCAGTCTCCAAGCGCAGGAGGAAACTGTACTGGGAGAGAGTCTGAACAGCGCCTCCGGCCTTCTGGGCCTGCATCGTTACTGCCGCGCTCACGGCGGAGAGCAGCAGGAGCGGCAACTTTTCCAATGCCAGCCATCCACCCGGCACTTTGGGTATGGTCCCGCCTTGCGCCTCTGGACCGGCCTCAGCCGGAGCGCCTAGAGCAAATTCAGAGTTGCTGTGACCTCGAACTGCTGCCGAGCTGCGCTCGGCTTGGACGGGCGAGGGCGCCCGTCCCCACACGAGCGGGATACGGCAACGGTGAATCCGCTCTAGCCGACATAGCGGCCAGTAGTCCCAGAGGCAGAGCAGAAATGGAAAGGTGATCGCCTGTGGCTTCGAGAGCAGGCTCAGCGCAAACGCGAAAGCCACGACGACATATCGGCGGAGGCCAGGCCGGCGCGCGTACCAGCCATAGGCACGCAGGGCGAGCAGAAAAAACAGCATGCTCAGCACGTTCTTCTGCTCGGACGCCCAGGCCACGGACTCGACGTTGATCGGATGCAACGCAAACAGAGCGGCGACCATCAGGCTGCGCCAGCGGAATCCGGTCGCATTTTGGAGCAGCAGAAAAAGAAGGACTGCGTTGGCCGCGTGCAGCAGAACACTCACATAGTGATGTCCGGTGGGGTTCAGGCCGAAAAGCTCGCAGTCGAGAGCGTAGGAAAGCCAGGTCAGCGGATGCCAGTTCGCCTTGTCATAAGTGGTGAAAGCATATTTCACCGTTGCCCAGGTCAGGCCGGCCCTCACATGGGGGTTGTCGGTGATGTATCCATCGTCGTCATAGTTGAGGAACCCGTTGTGAGTTACTGGGTTGTAGGACACAAGCACAACGGCGCCCAGGAGCAGGCAAAGCAGTAGAGTTGGCCGCTGCGGCGACTGAAACAGCTGGAAGGAAGAGGGGGTCGAAACTCCCGGTGCTTCCGGGCGTTTCGCGGCGGTGGCAGAGGAAGAGGAACTCATGGGGCTTTGCTAACTCACCGGTCCCGCGTCGGCGCGATTCGTATCAGGGCATCGCTTTAGAGCTTGCGGAAAAAGTACCTTCTGTGTCGCGGTCTGACCTCAGCGGCTAAAGCCGGATTCAAGACAATGCACTTACCGCAGCGGTGAACCGCTGCGCCACCCAAAATCAAGTATAAAATCGAGTCTCTCCGCAGCCTGCTAGGGGCTGGACACAGAAGCTGCTGCCATTATTGCGGCGAGGTCTGCGTGGTGATTTTATCCACGTCCGGGTTGGAAGTTGTACCGGCGGTACCGGCCACGAAGAAGTTGTGGTCGTAAAGATTGCGGTACATGCGTCCTGCGATCTCGGCCGCTTTGGGCCCGAACGTCGGACGTCCGCCCTGCAGGAAGACGACCGTGACAATGCGTCCAATGTCGGTGTTAGCGTATGAGGCAAACCATCCGAAACGCGTGCCGGCATGCGAGCATGTCCCAGTTTTGCCCAGGATCGATTCCTCGTTGAAATTCAAACGCAAGCTGCGCGCGGTGCCGTACTCGACGGCCCCGGCCATGCCGTCGGAGAGTTCGGGAATCACAGGCTCAATGTCGAGATGGCGCTTGACGCGAGGCTGGAAGTTGGCGACCGCATCGGGGCTGGTCGGATGTTGCAGGTAGTAGAGCGTGCCGCCGTTTGAGATCGCCGTAACCAGGGCTCCCAGTTGCAGCGGAGTCATCGAAATGCCTTCGCCAAAAGAGCACATCTTGCTGACGCCGCCAAGTTTGGCGGGGATTTCCACTTCCGGATAAGTGCCCAGCTGCTCGCCTGGAATGCGATAACCGGCGAGTTCGCCGAGTCCGAACTGGTGCGCGTAGTATTGCACCTTTTCAAAGCCCAGCTTGCGCCCGACCGCTTCGAAGTAGGCATTGTTCGAGTGCGCCAGCGCCTCGGTGAGATTCATGCGGCTGCGGGTGCCCAGCGGCACTTCCGTCTGCTCGTCGATGACGCCTTCGCTCAGGGCGGCCAGCGCCACGGAAAGCTTGATGGTCGAGCACGGCTGCGCGCCGCTCGAAAGCGCGAGCCTCTGGTTGACCATGGCCAGAACGCGTCCGCTGGTCGGCTCGATCGCGACCACCGTGCCGTTCATGCTGCCCAGCGCATCGACCGCAGCCTGACGAACTACCGGATCCTCGCCGGCGGTCACGTCACCTTCGGTGATATCGGATGCGAAAGAACTGGTATGGAAACGCTCGTAATAATGATGGGGGCGAGCGGCGCCGGAATAGTGCGTGGCGGCGTACTGCGAGCGCGGGGAGCGGCTGCGCGCCAGGGTTCGCATGCGTTTCCTGGCATGTTGATTTTCCGTGACTCCGCGAGCCTTCGTATGCGGCGTGAGCGCGCGTGGGTTGACGCTGGCTGCGAGGGCGCTCGCTTCCAGCAACATTGCCAATCCCAAGAAAAATGCGAGACGAAGAAACCAGGCCCTTACTTTCACTTCACCATCCCCGGTAGTACTCGGCCAATCTGCTGCTTAGTCCTTCTGTCGGCCTAGTTCATTGGATGCAAGAGTCTTGCCAAATCCCCCACATCGTTTTGGCAGATCTCCCGCAACTATTTTGATAGTAGGCGATTTAAGCGGCTGGGCGCAACCGCAAAGTGCAAAAGTGCAATCAGTGGAATCTGCACGATAACTATATGAAGAAAGTGCACTTAACGTGATTTCGTTGGGAGTGCACGCACCTTGGTAATCTGATTCGACTGTTACCGCGCAAGGCACTGGGACTCTGCAACAGTTTGCACATCCGGAATGGCGAGGATAGCGTGACGGGCGTGGATGCCCGGTCTCCGCCAGCAAGCCTTGACCGGCAAAGCTGGATCGGCGGAGGTCCCGCGGCGCGCGTTTTTCTGATATTTTCGGACGGCGTATCCTAATCAATTCCGTTGAGGTCTCAATCTTGCGTGCATCGTTCGTGATTGCCGCTTTCGTCTCAGCTCTCGCCGTCCCTCTCTTTCTCTTTGCCCAGGCTGCCGGGCAGACGCTCGAAGTGCGGCGAGCCGAACTCAATCGTCTGCTCGCCGATGAGTGGGAGTACACGCTGCGCACCCAGCCTGAACTCGCCACCCAGGTTGGCGACGATCGCTACAACGATCGACTGAGCGATTTTTCCGACAAGGCGATTGCCGGCGATCTCGAACACACTCGCCAGGCGCTGGCGCGCTTCGAGGCCATTGACGTCACCGGATTTCCGGAGCAGGAGAAGCTCAACCATGCGCTCATGCTGCGCAGCCTGCACGAGGCGCTCGACTCCGCACAATTCAAAGACTGGGAGATGCCGGCTACACAGTTTGGCGGCATTCACCTTGGATACGCGTCGCTGGCCTTCGATTCGCCCTTCCGCAGCGTGAAGGATTACGAAGACTACGTGTCGCGTCTGCATCAGATCCCGCGCGTACTCGATCAGGCCATGGGACACATGCGCGACGGACTGCGCGATCGCCGCATGCCGCCGAAGTATCTGCTCGAGAAGGTGTCCGATCAGGCGCAGCAGATTGCCGACGACTCCTTGGAGAAGAGTCCATTCACCGAACCCTTGCGCAAGTTTCCCAATTCCATCACCGAGGCGGATCGCAAGCAACTACGCGACAAGATCGATGGCGCGGTAAAGAACGCGGTCGCGCCGGCGTATGCGAGATTCGCCAAATTCGTGCGCGACGATTACGCGCCTCACGGACGGCTCGATCCCGGTGTGTGGGCCTTGCCCGACGGAGAGGCGCGCTATCGCTTCGCGGTGCGTCACCAGACGACGACCGATTTCACTGCCGACGAGATTCACCAGCTCGGCCTGAAGAGCGTGGCGGAAATTGAAACCCAGATGCTGGCCATCGCCAAGGCGCAAGGATTCAGCGATCTGAAATCGTTCAACGATCACATCCGGCAGGATCCGAAACTGCACGCGAAGTCGGGACAGCAATTGCTCGACCTGTACACGCAATATCGCGACCAGATGTATGCGAAGCTGCCGCAACTATTCGAGCGGCTGCCGAAAAACAAGCTTGACGTGGTGCCGATGGAGTCGTTCCGCAGCGCCTCCAGTCCCCCGGCGGATTATTCCATCGGCGCCGGAGATGGCTCGCGGCCGGGACGCATCAACGTCAACGAATATGCGCCGGAGAAACGGCTGCTGCTCAACGTGGAAGCCATCGCGTACCACGAGGGCGTCCCTGGACATCACCTGCAATTTTCGATCGCGCAGGAGTTGACCGGCCTGCCGCCGTTTCGCAAGTACAACCTCGATCTGAATGCGTATACCGAGGGCTGGGCGTTCTACTCCGAGCGATTGGGGAAGGAAGTGGGCTTTTATCAGGACCCGTACAGCGACTACGGCCGCCTGCAGAATGAAATGTGGCGCGCCGTGCGCTGGGTGGTGGATACAGGAGTGCACTTCCAGCACTGGACGCGCCAGCAGATGGTCGACTTCTTCCACGAGCACACCGCGATGGACGATCAGAACATCGAAACCGAAGTGGATCGCTACATCGCTTGGCCGGCGCAGGCGCTTTCCTACAAGATGGGACAGATGAAGATTCTCGAACTACGAGCACGAGCGCAGAAAGAGCTGGGCGGGAAATTCGATCTGCGCGCCTTTCACGACGCAGTGCTCGATCAAGGCCCGCTGCCGCTCGATTTGCTGGAAGCGAAGATTAACGCCTGGATCGCGGCCCAGAAATGATTACCTGTAGAGACGGGGCTTGCCCCGTCTCCCTCCGCAGACGCGGCAAGCCGCGTCTCTACGGGAACACCCAATTATTGTTGCCGTGATTCCCTACTGTACGTTTTCGGCTGACTCGCGATAGGTTCCGAACTTCTTCGCGACCGGCTTCAGCGTCGGATAAAACTGCACAAAGCTGTGCTCGACCGCGGCGTGCTGATCGTGACAACTCCAGCATGCAGCCTTCGGATTGGCGTTCGCCGATTTCGTATCTTCGTCGAAATTGAAGTAAGCCCATTTGTCGGGAAAGCGGCTTTCGTCTTTCACCTCGACGCTCATCCCCATCCAATCGGTCTGATAGTTTCCCACTTTGTTGATCGAACCCTTATTGGCGGCCCCGCGTTGTTCCAAGGCAAACATCGTCTTGTCGGGCCATTTGCCAGATTTCAGAAACTCCTGGTAGGCCCACTGGGGCACGAAAACGTTGCTGAACATTTCGTGCCCAGTTTGCGCGTTATAACTCATTCCGTAGCCGGAGGAGAGAAATATCCACTCGCGATAATCGGCCGGCCGCAGGAGTTTGTTGTCGACCGTGTACTGCGGACGTCCGGACGTAGTATCGGGAGAAGCCGCCAGGAAAATTGCAGCAGTCACGGTGACAGCTATAAGAGAAGCCGGAATCAAGCGACGCATGGAAATCTCCTCAAATCTTCTGCGATAGCCACACAAGAAAGTTACGCCACGGTGCGCAGCCTGAACAGAGGAGTTCCAGACTCTTTCTGCGGCTCCGATCATGCTGGCAAGCGCGGGCGAGGACGCTCGCCTCTCAACCCCACGGCCATGCGCCACAAAAGGAGCACGATTAGAAACAAGAGAAGCCAAATCTGATGAGGCATTACGATGCACCTCCAGTACCACGAGTGGGCAATCGTCTCCGGAATTTTGGCGCGAAGTTGCAGTTGCTCCAATATCGAGCCGCCCGGCACCAGAAACGGCAGAATGAACAGAAAAACGGCACGCGCAGATTTCTTCGCATCGCCTGAAAATTCCCTGAGGCTCCAGCATAGCGGAAAAATCAGCAGGAAGGCGTCGTGCAGCCGGTGATAGACCGGAAGCAAGCTGAGGACCGCTAGTGTGCTCATCGGCAGGAGGACGTCAAGAGAACCGCTCCGCAGAACCAGCAAAAGCCAAATCGCCAGCAAAGTGGCCGCCAGGGCGAGCGCAAGAACGTTCGCTGCGGCGGCTTGGTGCAAGATGGCGTACAAGAGAACCTGGAGATTAATCAGGCCGAAGCGGATCGGATTCCGTTCCGTGAAGTCGCTCAGTATTCCGGTGGCCAGCAGAACTTTGTTGTCGATTCGATAGTTCTCAAGCCAGGGCGTTCCGCTAATCGCCAATCGCGCCATCGCCAGCATCGCAGTCATTACGGTAATACCGGCCGCAGTCCCGGATAGACGCCAACGCCGGCGAAGCAGGTAGTAGGCGAGGAACGGCAATCCGATCTGGGCTTCAAACAAACCGCGACGCCGAAAAGAATTCCGGCAAAGAGTTCGCTCCCGCGCTGGGCCAGGCACAAGGCAATTCCGCAAAGAGCTACCGTGGCGATCACAATGTTACCCGCGGCCAGGCCGGTGTGCAGCGGCGCGAGTGCCAGCGCAAAAGCCACGAAGACATAGGCGCGCCAGTCGTTCCTTTCGAATCCACCCATCGCGAAAAGCGCCGCGATCAGGGCGAGAGTCAGGCAGACAGAAATAACCAGCCAGGCAAAATGGGCAACTGGCCAGGGCAAAATCGCCAGGGGAATGAGCAGGAACAGGCAGGTGAGGGGATAGGCGGTCGGGACGCCTCGCTTCGTAATTAACGAACCGTCCGCCAAGTCGAGGGCAACAAAATCAGGCCGGCGAGAGCCCTGGCTGGGCCAGAGCCGCACCAGAACCTCCGGGCTGTACGGATCCATTCCCATCACCAAGGCCCTCGATTGGATATACGGCGAAATGAAATCGTTGAAGTCGGTCGCGCGCAGAAAACGTACGGGACCGCGCACAACAAATTCGGACGCAGCCAGCAGCACCAGCAAGATCAGGAGGGACTTCGAACTCGTGGATAGCGGTGGCATTCTTCTCGCTGCTTACGTTACGTCATTTCGCTGCGCTTCCCCGGCATGCGCGGTGCGAGAGCGTAGTACAACTGCACCAGAACGATGAACGCTATGCTCCAATGCGTGCTGATGATACAGAGTGAGGCGCCCAGTGCATACAGCGCCTGCGCGATCAGGATGCGGCGGCAGACGGCCGCCGGCACTTCGGGCGCGATGTCGTCCTTCACCAGTCCGGATCGAGTGGCGCAGCCCCAGCTTACATACAGCGCCGAACCCAGGCACAAAATATTCAGCCAGTAAGCAACCAGGGCGACCCGATACGCCGTGAATTGCGCCAGCAACGCGGTCGAGAATGGCGTGATTGTAACGAAAAACAGGAACGCAAGATGGATCCACGAAAGCCGGATGTTCGAGCGCTCGAGATGATTCAGTTGCGTCTGCTGACCGACCCAGAAAATCCCTAGCGTCATGAAGCTCATCATGTACATGAGAAGCCGGGGCGAGACCGCGGCCAGGCCGTGCCATAGATCGCGCTCGCTGCGCACCGCTTCCAGCGCGGGCACGCGCAGGTCCAGCACCAGCAGGGTCATCGCCAAAGCAAAGACGCCATCGCTGAGCGCCGCGAGGCGTTCCACACTTTGTCCGGCGATGCGGTTGTACGCCGTGGTCATGGAGTGGCAAAGTTCCAAGGTTTCAAGGTTTCAAGGTTTCAAGGAGAGACCGTGTGTCGTTGAGCCTTTACCTTGAAACTCTGAAACCTTGAAACTCTGAAGCTTTGAAACCTGGAATTCACATCACTTCGCTGCGTTTTCGCAGGAAGGCCGGGACGTCGAGATCTTCGGCCTGATAGCTGGGAGCGGCCGAGCGCATGGCATCGAGCGAAATCACCTCGGCATGCCCCGCGTTACCCGGCGTCGAATCCTGAAACGCCACCGGCGCGGGATTGGGCTCGAAGCTCGGCTCGGGCACGAAGACTGGCTCGGGTTCGAGCACCGGCGGGGGCTCGTCGAAATCATCGCGTGAAAGCTGGTGAGCAACCCGGCGCGAAACCTCGCGTGAAAGGATCACTGGATCGTAGCTTTCGTGATGTCGCGGACTACGCATCTCCGCCTCTCGAAACCCGGTCGCGATCACGGTGATCTTGACCGAGTCTTTCATCTTCTCGTCGAGCACGGCGCCGAAAATAATGTTGGCATCTTCGTGAGCCGCGCCCTGAATAATCGTGCACGCCTGCTGCACTTCGGCCAGTTTCAGCGAATTCGAGCCCGTGATGTTAATGAGAATGCCGCGGGCTCCGTCGATCGCGCCCGCCTCGAGCAGCGGCGATGCGATGGCACGCTGCGCGGCTTCGACGGTGCGATGATCGCCAGAAGCGGTGGCGGTGCCCATCACCGCGTAGCCCATGCCCGCCATGATGGCCTTCACGTCGGCAAAGTCGCGGTTGATGATTCCGGGGATGGTGATGATGTCGGAAATGCCCTGCACTCCTTGACGAAGAATGTCGTCGGCGATGCGGAAGGACTCGAAGAAGCCGGCGTTCTCGGCTACGGCGAGCAGTTTTTCGTTGGGGATCACGATGGTGGTATCGACCGACTCCATGAGTTCGGCAATGCCGCGCTCGGCTTGCTGCATGCGGCGTTTGCCTTCAAAGGCAAAAGGCTTGGTGACTACGGCCACGGTGAGCGCGCCCATTTCGCTGGCGAGCGAGGCGATGATCGGCGCCGCGCCGGTGCCGGTGCCGCCGCCGAGTCCGGCGGTGACGAAAATCATATCCGCGCCTTCGAGGACTTCGATGATTTTGTCCGTATCTTCGAGCGCGGCTTTGCGGCCGATTTCTGGATTCGCGCCCGCGCCGAGTCCGTTGGTCAGCTTGACTCCGAGTTGAATCTTGGTGGCGGCGCGCGAGATCCGCAGCGCCTGCAAGTCGGTGTTGGCCACAATGAACTCGATGTGTTCCATCCCCGAATCAATCATGCGGTTGACCGCGTTGTTGCCGCCGCCGCCGACACCGATGACTTTGATGCGAGCGTCGTTGCGCGCTTCTTCGTTGAAGCAGATGCGGAGTCCGTTGTCTTCGTTCATAACTCACCTCGTAAATCAGTTCTCAGTTGCCAGTTCTCAGTTCTCAGTAAGTGCCAAACCATTCGTATACCGAAAAGCACCGGGGCCCCCGCGCGGCGGGATGGGCGAGACGCCCGTCCCTCCATTAACAAAATCACGCACCCTTCCTTGCGAACATCGCCTTCATGCGCGAACCAAAGCTGGGCTCTTGCAAACCGCGAGCTAAGCGGGCGCGGTGGCCGTAATACGCCATGCCCAGCACCGTCGCAAACTCCGGCTCGGCTAGAAACGCCGGCATCTTCGCCATCGGCGTGGGCCAGGCGAGACGCGCCGCTTTCCGCAGCACCGATTCCGCCACGTCGAGAATGCCGGGGAGGCGCGAAGCCCCGCCGCTCAGCACGAATCCGGCTATGCAGTGCTCCAGAACGCCGGCGTGGCGCAGGTTGTCGCGCAGCAACTCGAAAAGTTCGCGGGCACGCGGCTCCAGAATCTCGCCTGCCAACCGCTGCGGCATCATGCGCGCGGGCCGGTCTCCTACCGACGGCACTTCGACTTCGTTGCCCTCGGGGATGAGCGTCGGCACGGCGTTGCCAAAATTCTTCTTGAGCGTCTCCGCCGCCGCCAGCCCGGTACACATGCCGACCGAGAGATCGCTGGTAAAGTGATCGCCTCCGATGGGAATTACCGCGGTATGCGCGACTGCGCCCTGCTGAAAAACGATCAGATCGCACGACCCGGCGCCGAGATCGACGAGGCAGACGCCAAGCTCGCGCTCGTCGGACCGTAACACAGAGTCCGCGCAAGCCAGCGGCTCAAAGAGAGTGTCGTCGACGTGGACGCCTGCCTTGTTCACCGCGGTCACCAGATTCTGCGTCGCGCTCGAGGACGCGGTCACAATGTGCACCCGCACTTCGAGGCGCGTACACATCATGCCGGTGGGATCTTGGACGCCCGGCTGATCGTCGAGAATAAATTCCTGCGGCAGCAAATGCAGAATTTCGCGATCGCTCGGCAAAGGCACGGTGCGAGCCTTGTCCACGGCCTGGCGGATTTCCTCGCGGCCTATTTCTCGCGAGCGCGCGCCGAAGCTGATGCCGCCATGGCTGTTCATCCCGCGAATGTGCGCGCCCGCAATGCCGATCAGCGCGTGCTCGATCGGAATGCCGGCCACGTCTTCCGCGTGCTCCACCGCTTTTTGAATGCTGCCGACGGCCTTGTCGAGTTCGGTGATTACGCCCTTGCGCAGGCCGCGCGATTCGCCGATGCCGTGGCCGCGATAACGCAATCCGTTCTCGCTCAGTTCAGCCACCAGGACGGAAGTCTTGGCGCTGCCTACGTCGATGGCGGTAATGAAATTGGGCTCACGATTCGGCATAAATAACGCTCGGCATAATAATTCGCTAGTTCTGCGGAGTCTCCTTCGGAATTCCAGCGCTCGGTTTCTTCTGGCCTGTGGCAACGACGCCGGACATCGGCGGCGCAGCCGCTGGCGCGGCCGGATGCGACGCGGCGGTGTTCTTCGCGGCAACGACCGGCGAGGTGTTCCCACTCGGCTTCAGCGCGGCTTGATTCACGGGCACCGGTTTAACTGGAGCTGGCTTGGCTGGGCCTGACTTGGTTGGACCCTCTTTCACCGGCACCAGCTTCGTCGGAGTTGGCTTAGCCGAAGCTGGCTTAGCTGAAGCATGCTGAACTGCGGGTTTGGTCCCCGCGTTGGCCTTGAGCTTCGCGTCTTTTTTCGGCGGAGCCAACGGTTTCGCCGGAGCTACCGGCGCGGGATGCGTTACATTTTCGTAGTTCACGATTGCGGCAGTTTTCACCCCGGCTGCCATGGCCGCTTTCGCCGCTGCGGGCGTCAAGACCGGCTGCCGAGCCATCCCGTTGAGGTCGGGATTCACGATGATCTGGCCGTCGTAGCGCAGGTCCACCGATTCGAGTTTCTCGAACTGCTGCCGCCACTGCTGGACATGCGTCACGTAGGTCCTGTAGCGCTGCAGGTAATTCCCCGAGCCGAGATGCACGAGCACTTCACCGTTGGCATCGGCGGCCAGCACCTTCACATCCTCGGGGTCGGTGAGATCCACCTCGCTCAACTCCTGGGAATAGTGGGCGCCGCCGGAATCGAGCTCGCGAACCAGCTGGTTGTAATTCTTCATCCGCGCGGCGCGGGTGGAGAGCGGCTCGCCAGCATTCATGCCCGCAATCACCGCAAACGAATACTTGTGCTTGCCAGCCGGGCCAAGTTCCATCAGCGTGCCTCCGGCATCGATCAGCGAAATGTGCGAGCCGATGCGGGCAAACGCCACCGGGGTGCGCTCATGAATCTCGATGCGCAGGCGATTCGGCACAAAGCGCATCACGCTCGCCGATTCCACCCACGGAATCTGTTCCAGTTGCCGCTGGCGTTCGGCCAGCGGGACGAAAAAAATGTTGCGGCCAATATCTCCGCCCATGACATCCATGATTTGCACGTGCGCAACGTGCTCGGCGCCGCTGACTTCGATCTGATCGCTGGAATCGATGCGAAAACGCCAGGAGTGCTCGCCGTAACGGTAGAGGCCCAGGCCGGCGGCTCCCAGAATCGCAAAAGCGGCGAGCACCAAGACGACCCACTTCAACCGGATAGCAGTTCTTTTGGGAAGAGAGCCGCGCCGGACGGGGACACGCTTTTGCCCGCGCAGAAAAGGAGATTCCTGCTCCGCTTCCAGATCGACAAGCCGCGTGTCGTCGAAGGGCTCACGCTCGGGAGCCTGGTTGGGAAGCGAATACAATTCTTCCTCGACGGCGGTGGAACTTGATTTCCGCGCCACTTTTGGAATCAGTTGTCGACAGAAAACCGCAGAGCAGAATTACTATAACTGGTTTTCGCGAATTGAGACAGTGCCAAGTTGGTTCGCGAAAATGTTTTTTGAGAATGATCGGGACCAACGCTGGAACGTGGTCATGCGCGCGAGCCTGAGCTGCGATCGGGTATGGCTACCTGCGCTCGAACACCATAACATTCGGCTTGTCGCGGCCGGCAACGTGCACCGTGATCGTCAAGGTCTTCAGATCGTCTGACAGCCCAATCTCCTCGGTATCTGTCACCTTCCCGTCGGCCTTGTCGGTAATCACGAGATTGCGCTCGTCCACCCGCCGGATCGAGGAAGCGCCTCGGCCCGCGGCCGGCCCCTCGTTGGGATAGTCCTTGCCGTCGAACTTCACGTTTTTCGTCTTATATTCCGAGGGAGAAATGAAGGAGAGGCCGGCGCCCTGGAACTCCTTCACCTGCATTAAAAAAGGCGAGTTCATCGTCTCCTTGATGCTCTGCCAGTCTGCTGCGAAGCCCGATCCTCCGCCTGTGCGCTGGTAGACGTAATCCATGCTGATCGTCGAACCGTCTGGCACGAATTCGCGGAAATAGTCCGTGAGCGTACTGGCGTCCTTCGAGAGCTTCCACGTCGCCTTGATCAACAACCCGCCGTCTTTCTTCTTGCGCTCAACGATCCAGGTGTCCGGCGCTTCCGCCTTCACCGACAGGAGGGTCCCGCCATAGCCGCCCGGTTGGTCGGTCCCATCCACCACGATCGTCTCGGCGCCCCCGCCAAAATCGAACGCGTACTTGTTGCCGCCCTTGCTCTCAACCTTCATCTCGTCGGGCATTCTGCTCTTCGATGGGTCGAGCTTCCACTCGCCGATGAAGGGGCTTTCCGCCGTCCATGCCATGCTCGTCGCCAGGCAGACCGCAGGCAGGATTTTGACAATTCGGTTGAACACACACACCCCCTTGCTGTGACTCACCGCCTGCGACCGAGCAGCTTCGGCGAACTCCCTCGATAGCCGTATCAATCTTGGACGAGCGGGGTGAAAAGAGGTCAACCGGCAAAATGTGTCTTGTGAGACGGCGCAGAGCATCTGCTAAGCGGCTCGCAGTTTCTCCAGGATCATCGCACCCATTTGCGAAACGCTGCCCGCGCCCAACGTCAGCACCATATCGCCTGGTTGGGCGAGCGCGGCAGCCGTGGCGACCGCGTCCGCAAAAGAGCGAGCGTACGCGACGTTGCGCTTCCCTGCCCCGGCAATGCGGCTGGTGAGAGCTTCCGCGGTGATGCCTTCGATCGGCTTCTCGCTGGCGGGATAGATGTCGAGCAAGCAAAGCGTGTCGGCGTCGGCAAACGCAGTGGCAAATTCATCCATCAGATCGCGAGTGCGGGTGTAGCGATGCGGCTGGAAGATCACGTGCACGCGGCGAAATCCGCACTGGCGAGCCGCGGCCAGCGTCGCCCGGATTTCCGTCGGATGGTGGCCGTAATCGTCGATCACGCTGACGCCTGCCGCCTTGCCTTTGAGCTGGAAACGGCGGTCCACACCGCGAAAACCGTCCAGCGCGGAACGGATCTCGTCCGCGGGAATATCGAGCGCGGTTCCCACCGCAATGGCCGCCGTCGCGTTCAGGACGTTGTGCACACCCGGCACGTGGAGCGTGAACTCGCCGAGATCCTTCTCTTTATAAGTCACCTGAAAATGGACGAGCGGGCCGTGCTCTCCGGCCGCGAGCGCCGATCCCATCAGCGACGACCCAACCGGCGACGACTCAGCCGGCGACGACCCCATGCGGATCAGAAAATCAGAACCTGGGCTGGTTCCGTAGGTCGTCACCCGCCGATGGACGCGCGGCAATAAGCGCCGCAGTTGCGCGTCGTCATTACATCCGACGACCACGCCGTAAAAAGGCACGCGCTCCATGAATTCCAGAAACGTCCGGCGAACGTCGCGCATGTCGCGGTAGCAGTCCATATGCTCGCGATCGATGTTTGTGACCACTGAGAGAATCGGCGAAAGCTTCAGAAACGACCGGTCGCTTTCGTCCGCCTCGGCGACCAGGTATTGCGACTTGCCGAGGCGCGCGTTCGAGCCCATCGCGTCCACGCGCCCTCCAACGACGACCGTCGGATCGAGCCCGCCAGCGGCGAGCACGGCCGCTACCATCGAAGTAGTCGTCGTCTTGCCATGCATTCCGGCAATCGCGATGCCGTACTTCAGGCGCATCAGCTCGGCCAGCATCTCGGCGCGCTGAATCAGCGGTATATGTAGCCGCCGAGCTTCGTGAACTTCAGGATTATCGACGGAGATCGCGGAACTGGTGACCACAACATCCGCGCCCGCGATGTTGGCGGCCGAGTGTCCCTCAAAGGTGGTGGCGCCCAGCGCGGCAAGCCTCTGGGTGATCGCAGAATTCTTCAAGTCAGAGCCGGAAATCTTGTAACCGAGATTCAGCAACACCTCGGCAATCCCGCTCATGCCGATGCCGCCGATCCCTACGAAATGGATACGCTGAATCTTGGCAAACATCAGAACCTAATCCCCGATGAACGCTGATGATAGACCATTTAACCGCAGAGATCGCGGAGTACGCAGAGAAGATTCGGAATTCCCCTGTGCCCCCTGTGACCTCTGTGGTTAAGTTCTTTCTCTGCGCACTCGGCGTCCTCTGCGGTTAAAGGTTGTGCTCGCCGTCGGCGAGCTGTCTTACCATCTCCGCGATTTCTTCGACTGCCTTGGGATGCGCCAGCGATTTCGCCGCCGCCGACATGCTCTGTAGCCGCACCGAATCCCCGATCAGCGCCGCAATCGTGTCGACCAGGTAGGCCGCGCCCAGGTTGCTTTCTTCGACCACCACCGCCGCGCCCGCGCGTTCCAGGGCCCGCGCATTCACGTTCTGATGATCGTCGGTGGCGGCCGGGAAGGGCACAAAAATCGCCGGCTTGCCGGCCGCGGTGATCTCGCCGACCGTGCTCGCGCCCGAACGGCAGACCAGCAAATCGGAGCGTCCGAACGCGCCCGGCATATCGTCTATAAACTTGTGCACTTCGCCCGAAATGCCCGACTGGCGATAAGCGGCAAGCACATGGTCATAATCGCGCTGCCCCGTCTGGTGAATGATGTGGATCTCGGGAATCTTCGCGCGCAAACCCGCCAGCGACTCGATCATCGCTTGATTTATCGCTCGCGCGCCCTGACTTCCTCCAAAAACCAGCAGAGTGGGCACGCCCCCAGTCTTAGGAGGAACCGAGAAGAACGCCGCTCGCACAGGAACGCCTGTTACCCGGCAGTTCGGAAAATAGCGGCAAGTCTCTTCAAAATGCACCGCCGCGGCGGAAACCCAGCGCGCGATCATGCGATTGGCAAACCCCGGCACTACATTCGGTTCAAAGGCCAGCGTAGGAAGGCCCCGCCGAATCGCGGCCACCATAGCCGGTCCCGAGGCGTAGCCTCCGACCCCAATCACAACCTCAGGATCGAAGTCCGAGAGCGTTCGCGAAGAAGCCGCAATGGCGCGCGGCAGGTCAAACATCGTTTTCGCGCGCGTCATCAGGCTGACATTTTTCAGCGCGCCGACCTGAATCAATTCCAGAGGAAAACCCGCTTGTGGTACCAGGCGCGTCTCAATACCGCGAGCCGTCCCTATGAAAAGGACCTCGGCGTCGAATTGCTTCTTTAGCTGCTGGGCTATGGCCAGCGCCGGAATCACGTGGCCGCCCGTGCCTCCGCCCGCGATGATGATGCGCATGAAGTTTCGTCCCGAAACCGCTCTAACTTGCTCTACCATTTTCGAGTACTTAGATCTCGCCTTCTGCAGCATCGAGAGCACCGGCGCGCGCCCTTTAGTCCTAAAGAGCTTGCACGATGGCTCAGTCGTCCCTCCGGGACTTGAGTCATTACCTTCATTTTCCCAGCGCTGAAGCGCTGGGCTAAGCTCGTTCGCCCCTCCGGGGCTGCATTAAAGCGTCTAGCTACTCCGCAACTCGGGTCCTTCGCGCCCACAGCCAATTCAGCAAAGCCGCTCCCACCGTCGCCGCCAGGATCAGCGATTTGCTCAAATCCACTTGCGTCGCCAGTGCCACCGCAATCCCAACTCCCAGCACCGCCAGCACCTGGCCTCCAGGCAGCCGGAAACCGGCGGCCAGCGGCTGTTTTCGCCGCAACGCGATTACCGCCGCGCACACCACCGCGTAATAAAACAGCCGGGCAACCACCGACAACGTCACATTCCAGGTGAAACTGCCAACCATCGCCAACCCCCACACGGCAGCGGCATAGAACAAAATCGAAAACCAGGGCGTGTGGAATCTGCGACCCACCCTGGCAAACAGCTGCGGCAGATCGCCACCTTGGGCGAGTGCGAACGTGACGCGCGGCATTCCCAGCAGTTTGGCGCTCAAGTAACCGTACACCGAAACCAGCGCCCCGATCGCGACCAGCGCCGCGCCGCGGTTGCCCATGGTGATGCGCGCCACTTCTGCCAGCGGACGATCGGTAGTCGCTCCGGACCCCAGCACTCCCACCACCACCCATTGCACCAGCGCATAAATCACGGTGCACGCAATCAGAGCCACAAACAGGGCAAAACCGGCGTCCCGGCCCGGGTTCTTGGCCTCGCTCATGGGCGCCGTCGCCGATTCGAATCCACCATAGGCGAAGATAAGCAGCACCATCGCCTTCATCCACGCGCTCACGGGCACGGGCCCCGCCGCGCCCCATGGCGCAGGATGGACGATGGTAACCGCGGCTCCCGCCAACACTACCATCAGCAGGGGCAGAATTTTTGCCACCGTGAACAGGTTGCTCACGGCCGTGCCCTGCCGCGCGCCGCGAGCATTGATGAGCGCCAGCACTCCCACGAGTAACGTCAGGATGGCAAAACGCGGCCATGCTTGTTTCGCCGCCGGCCAGAATTCCGCCAGATAAATGACGAACAGATTCGCATTCGCGGCTGGAGCCGCGGTCTGCGCCAGGTACAGCATCCAGCCGACCAGAATTCCCGTCAGACGCCCGAACGCCGCGCGCGCGTAGAGATAAGGTCCGCCCGCCTCGGAAAATTGCGAAGCCACCTCGGCAAAGCAGGCCATAATCACGCCCATCGCGGCCCCAGCGATCAGCACGGCCAACACGCTGCGTTTGCCGAGCAGCCCAGCCACCGTGGCCGGCAGCCCAAAAATGCCGCTCCCGATAATCGAGTTCAACGCCAGTGCGGCCAGGCTCCAACGCCCAATCGCCCGCACCAAGCCAGTTTGCACCAGTTCAGTTTGCCCCCGGCCAGTTTGCGGTGAGGTCATCGCCGAAACGTTTTTACCACACCCAGCCTTTCCCTTGGATTAAACTTCTTCGCGGGCTTTAACTGCGGCTGCGACTGTGGCAATCTAAGGGAGGTCTGATTAAGTGTTCGATGGCGAGTTGGGCTGCTTTGGGACGTCGGCCCTCAGCGGCTGAAGCCGCGTATTTGGCGGGGTCTAGCGGCACGGCTGAAGCCGTGCCCTACCCAAGGCAATCGAAGAACGAACTTAATCAGAGATTCCCTAAAATCGGCCTGGGAGGGTACCAACGCTGTGGCTGCATCCATCTCCGATATCCGGCTTTTGCTGAAAATCAAATCCTTACCCAAGTCGTCCGATTCCCGGCGCGTCTTCATTACGGGAGGAACGGGCTATATCGGCGGCAATCTCATTCCCAATCTTCTCGAGCGTGGACACAGGGTTCGCGTGCTGGTGCGCCCGGGCTCGAAAGCCAAGCTGCCCGCCGACTGCGAAGTCGTCTCCGGCAATGCGCTTGACGCCAACAGCTACCGCCAACTCATTCGCCCGGCCGACACCTTTATCCATTTAGTCGGCATCCCTGATCCATCTTCAGCGAAGGCCGCCCAGTTTCGCGCCGTTGACCTAGTGTCCGTGCGCGAGGCCATTTCCGCCTGCGCCGAGCTCGGTGTGCGCCATTTCATCTATCTCAGCGTCGCCCACCCGGCTCCGCTGGGGATGAGGAAAGACTACATCGCGGTGCGTGCCCAGTGCGAACGGATGATCCAGGAGCGCCATCTGAATTCCACCATCCTCCGCCCCTGGTACGTGGTTGGACCGGGACAGCGCTGGCTCTACGTGCTGCTGCCCTTCTACAAGCTGTGTGAGTGGCTCCCGTTCACGCGCGCCGGCGCTCTGCGCCTCGGCCTGATTACTCTTGACCAACTGATCCTCGCGCTGGTCGAGGCTGTGGAATCGCCCGTGCGGGGCACCCGGATCGTGGGTGTCCCCGAGATCCGCTCGGCCGGACTTGACCTGTCCCGTGAAGCAACCCGCAAGACCGCATGAAACGGCCTACCCCGTGCGGCTTTCGACCTAAGGTAACTTCAATTACCGAAGCTCATGCACACGGGGAACCTTCCCCCGCGGGCTTCGAGATGCGATCTTGGTTAGGACGCACTAATCGGCAACGCCTGGTCAGAACGGAAAGGCCCATATGGATCGCGAGAATCGGGAAAGCATGGAAGAGATTCATCTCCGCATTTTGCGCGTCACGGACGATCTGCGCGTGATCCAGCGCGAACTCAACTGCGCCGCCATGCAAGCCCCCACCGACCCCGAACTCATGGAAGCCCTCGCCGATCCCCCCGAGATGGAATCCATCCAGACCCTCAAATCCGCTCTCGACCAGATGCGCCATTTCCTCTGGTTCTATATGCAGGTCGTCACCAGCGACTCTGAAATGGGCGAGAAATTCCGCGAGACGTTGCGCCGGGACACCCCCGTGCGAGTCCCCGAAATGGAGCAGCAGCTCCAAAGCGCCACCGACGCCATCATGCTCCGGTACCTGGCCGACAGTAAGTTCCGCAAACCCAATTAGCCTAGTGGATGTGGTTGGTGCGGGAACGTGCCCCGTTCAAGGTTGCGTAGGGTCAGCCGCGCTCGGGTGTCCAAGCCGAACGAACTCGACCTCGTCGGTGAGCGGATCGGTGCTGAGCAAGCCCGTTCCAGAGCCCTGTTCCTGAAGTAGAATCCACTAGTTGCCGACTCTTCCGCAGATGCGCATCGCCGAACCCGCCGACGCGCCCGCTATCGCACGCCTGGTGAACGCCGCTTTTCGCTCCGAACGTTTCTTCATTGATGCCGATCGCACAGATCCGGAGAAAGTCAGCGCCCTTGTTGAGAAAGGGAAATTTCTTCTTCTGTTCGATGATGGAGTGCTGGCGGGTTGCGTCTACACCGAACTGCGCGGCGAGCGGGGTTACTTCGGGTTGCTCGCAGTCGATCCGCAACGTCAGCGCTCCGGAATCGGGACTCGCCTGATCGCCGCCGCTGAAGAGCACTGCCGCTCCGCCGGATGCCGGTTCATGGATCTTACCTTCGTGAATGTGCGCCAGGAACTGCCCGGCTACTACCGGCAGTTTGGCTATGTTGAGAGCGGCGACTTGCCTTTCCCCACAGATCAACTCGCCAAGATCCCTGTCCACCTCGTCCGCATGTCGAAGGCGCTGTAACCTGGGAGGCTGCCCCCGCTCCGGAGACGCGGCGAGTCGCGTCTCTACGGGAAATCCACCCCACACAAAAAAGGGGCGCGCCGAAGCGCGCCCAAGTTTCAGGAGGAACAAAGTTCACACGCAACAACGTTCAGCAGGACAAACTCAATCTCAAAAGGACAACCCCAATCTTCAGCGTCCAAAGCCCGCCGACTGCATCGACTGCCGCGAGATGTCCGCCGTCGACGCAATCCCCTGCATCCGCAGTTTGAACTCATCCGAGTTCGAGGCGCTCTCCAGAGCGGTTTCGTAATTCACCAGCCCCGCCTGGAACAAATCCCAGAGCGACTGGTCGAAGGTCTGCATGCCGTACTGCGACGTGCCGGCGGAAATCGCTTCGCGGATGGCGCGCGTCTTCTCCGGCACCAGAATGCACTCCCGAATGTAGGCCGTCGTCACCATCACTTCGACCGCGGGCACTCGGCCCTCGGCGTCGGATCGGCGCACCAGGCGCTGGCTGACAATGGCGCGCAACACTGCCGCCAACTGCAGCCGGATTTGTTTCTGCTCCGGAGGCGGAAAAATCGCGATGATACGGTTGATGCTTTCTACCGCATCCAGCGTGTGCAGCGTGGAGAAAACCATGTGTCCGGTCTCAGCCGCGTGCAGCGCCGTCCCAATCGTTTCCAGATCGCGCATTTCGCCTACCAGAATCACGTCCGGATCCTGACGCAGAGATGCGCGCAGCGCCGCCGAAAACGACGGCGTATCCACTTCCACCTCGCGCTGGTTCACGTAGCCTTTTTTGTCGCGGTGCAGAAATTCGATGGGGTCTTCGATGGTGATGATGTGCTCGGCGCGAGTCGAGTTGATGCGGTCGACCATGGCGGCCAGCGTCGTCGATTTGCCCGAGCCCGTCACCCCGGTCACCAGCACCAGTCCGCGCGGCATGTCGCAAATCTGCTCCACCACTTTCGGCAGGAACAGTTCGTCAAGCGCCCGGATCTTCGTCGGAATCACGCGCAACACCAACCCCACGTTGCCGCGCTGCTGAAACACGTTCACACGGAAGCGTCCCAGGCCGGCAACGCCGTATGCCATGTCGATTTCCGTGGTCTCTTTGAATTTTTGCTTTTGCCGAGCCGACATCATGCTGAAAGCCATGTTCAACATGTCTTCCGCAGACACCCGCGCCTGCTCGGTCAAAGGCACCAGATCGCCATCGATGCGCAGGTGAGGATAGTTTCCCACCTTCAAATGCAAGTCGGAAGCGCGGCGCTCCATGGCGATGCGCAGCAAGTCGTCGATATTCATGCAGGCAGGACTCCAGCTACAGTCCTATCATGACTGGAACCGGCTCCGCGCACGAGATGACGGAGGTAACGAGACCATTGGCGGGGATGGCTGGCTCCTTAGGCCACTGAAAAATCTAGTTCGCGCATGCGTTCGGGAAGGGCACGACCGTCTGGAGCAGATGATCCACGTCACCGCCGACCGCATCATCGCGCCGGACGATGAAAAAGCCGCCCCACAGGGCGGCTGAATTGGTGGCAACGTAATCTAATGATCTTGGACGCCAGCTGGGCCTCAGGCTGCCGCCTGAAACGGCTCGTCGTAACTCCCGCCATAGATCGAAGGCACCTTCGACCCCATGGGACGCAGGTAGGTGGCCAACTCGCCACGATGATGGATGCTGTGATTGTTGAGGAACGCCAGATAGAACACCGCCGGGAAGTTGAAGGCGCCCATAAAATTAACCGGTGTCGCCAACTGTTCCGCCGACAGAGCGCTAACTCCATTCATCCCGCGCTTCATATTTCTGTCGTACCAATCCACCAGTTCGGCGACCGTCTTCGGCTTGTCTGCCTCCGTTGGATTGGCCATGGTGAACTTCAGATCCGCGATCCCATCCATGAACTGGACGTCGGTGTTGGCGATGTGCCAGGCCAGCTCCCAGGCCGTGCGGGCGTGGGGATCTGGCCGATAATCCCGCTTTCCCTCGGGGACGGCCGCTAAAACTCTCTTGGTTATTTCAATTTCTCGAGCAAGGCCATCAAGCATCATGGCGCGATAGCCCAGGACAAATTCAGGCGTGGGAGCAGACATAACAATTCTCCTTCAGTAGGCTGGGGGTTAACAAAAAAAGGCCGCCTGCGATCAGGCGCGCTTCACTATAGTTCAAGGCAATCGGAAGAGCAAGCGCGACCTTCACTTTCGCAGCCGCGCCCGAATTGAACCAACGAAACTCTGACTCAGGACACTAGTGTTGTGTCCCACAAGTTCGTGGCATAAAGCCGTGCTGTCGTCCTGGGCGAAAGGCGGGATCTCTTGCGTAGTGAATTCAAATACATAGGTCCTTCGCTTCGCTCAGGATGACAACCCGGACTTATGTCGTATATTTCTGGGACACAACACTAGAGGCTCACCGGCAGGTTCGCGCCCACGGGAACCGGCGTCAGCCAGCTGTACCGATCGGCCTTTTCGCCGCGAACGATGCCGTAAAATTCCGCCTGCAGAGACTTAGTCATGGGGCCGAGCTTGCCCTTGCCGACGTTGATTTTGTCGACCGAGCGAATCGGCGTGATCTCGGCGGCCGTGCCAGTAAAGAAAACTTCATCGGCAATGTAAAGCGACTCGCGGGGAATCTGCTGCTCCACGATAGTGATGCCGAGATCGCGCGCGATCTGCAACACCGAGTCCCTGGTGATACCCGGGAGCACGGAGTTGCCCAGCGGCGCGGTTTGCAATACGCCGTTGCGAACGACAAACAGATTCTCGCCCGAGCCTTCGCTGACGTAGCCGTTCACATCCAGCGCGATGCCTTCGGCGTAGCCGTTGACGATGGCTTCCATTTTGATGAGCTGCGAGTTCATGTAGTTCGCGCCGGCCTTGGCCATCGCGGGCAGAGTGTTGGGCGCAATCCGCGTCCACGAAGAAATGCAAACGTCCACGCCATCGCTGGCATCGTGCCCCAAGTACTTCCCCCACGGATAATTAATTATGTAGATTTCGGTGGGGGAGTTTAAGGGATTGACGCCAGCTTCACCGTAGCCGCGGAGAACGATGGGACGGATATAGCAAGGCCACACGCCGTTGTGCTGTACCAGTTCGACCATGGCGCGAACGAACTCATCGCGGGTTAAGGGGACGTCGGTGCGGTAAATGCGGGCGGAGTCGATCAGCCGCTGCATGTGTTCGGTGGCGCGAAAAATCGCGGGGCCGCTGGGCAGCGCGTAACAGCGAATGCCTTCAAACACCGAAGAGCCATAGTGCACGACGTGAGACATCACGTGGAGAGTAGCGTCGTCCCACGCGATGAACTTGCCGTTGTGCCAGATTTTGTCCGTCTTTTGAATCGCCATGCAGACTCCTTCGGTATAAAGTCATCTTCCAGAATGAAATTATAACGTGGAAGCGAGCCTGCCCGGCGAAGTCGGGGCTGGGCAAAACAACTCGGGTTTCAGGCTAGCGAAGCGCGACGATGTTGTTGGCGACGAAGCCACCTTCGCCGGCGACAAACAGGCGCATGGTGATACGCTCCGCTTTGTAGTGATGGCTGCGATGCAGGAGGTACACGATTCCAACGCCCGCGCCAAAACCTAGCGCGGACCCGGCAGCCTCTCCAGCGGCGCCGCGCGTCACGAAGGGACGCATGATGGGATTGACTTCGTGGAGACCCTGGTTCAAGCCCCGCTGAGTGGTTATGGCGTCGGCGGCAATCAGTCCGGCCAGGATGCTGAAGTTCATCTTGTTCTCGACCGTCAAGAAAGGCTGCTGGCTGGGCGCATCGGGCAGCGGGGAATGGTTGGTCGCTGTAAAACTCTGCGCCTGCATGGCGACACTCAGTAAAAGAATCGAAAGGAGGAGTTTCATTTGGGGGTCTCCGTTACTTAGTTTCGTTTGCTGAAATGAGACTAAGTCCCGGAGACACGAGAGTACATGGCCCAACTCGTGGGGGTAGATGGCCCGTCTCGTGGGGGCAGGAGGCCTTTTGGTAAGAGTAACTGCTTGGTCTTGGAAGGTTACTTGCTATCCGCTCTTGCCCTGGAATCGGTTGACAGCAGGCGGTTTCCGCATCGTTAAAGGGATGCTACGATACGAGTTGCGGGTGGGCACATAGTAACTATTACCTTAGTTACCATAAGCCCGCGGATTTCCGTCACCATGCGAAATGCTGAGTCGGGCGACTCGAGATCGACGATAGCGCGTCGCCCCACGTTTCGAAAACCGCGAGACGCAGGCACCCGCTGGGATTGGGCTGAGCTGACCTCGGCCACGATACTCCCGGCGACGGCAGGCAAGCTAGACTTGATCGGAAGCGGCGGCCTCGACGATCTGCGCGCTTCACATTGGTGTTTCTGATCACAGACTTTCGCGGGCGCGAGGCGGTAGAAATGGACGACCCGAATCATTCGAGATCATTCGACGTTGGCGGAGGACATATGGCAACTCAGGGTGCATCGCTCGAAACCATCGAGGATTTCCTGGCTCAGAAGCGTATTGCGATGCTGGGGATCTCGCGGGACCCGGCGAATTTCAGCGTGATGCTGTTCGAAGAACTCTGCCGCCGTGGCTATGACGTTGTTCCCGTGAATCCAAACACGGCCGAGGTGCAGGGGCGGCGATGCTTCGCCCGCGTGCAGGACGTCCAGCCTCCCGTCGAAGCGGCGCTGCTGATGACTTCTCCGGAAGCCACCGAAACCGTTGTGAACGACTGCGCCGAGGCGGGCATACGGCGGGTGTGGATGTACCGGGCGGTAGGCCAGGGCTCGGTCAGTGCGAAGGCAGTCGCGTTCTGCCGGGAGCGGGGGATGCAGGTGATTCCGGGACAGTGTCCGTTCATGTTTCTGCCGGACGCTGCGGGCTTCCATCGCTTTCACGGGCTTATCCGCAAGATCACAGGACGTTATCCGCGGCGTGCGGCTGCCTAGAATCGGACTAGTTATAGCTAGGCGGATTTCTTTGCCTGCGCATAAAACTCAATTACCTTTGCGCATTGCTCCGATTTCCCTTTCAACGGAGTGCGGATGCTCGTCGGCACGTAAAAACCAATCAACTTCGCCATAACTATCTCCTTCTGCGTGCGAATCTTTGTGGATAAGGCTGGAATCGCTTCGCGCCTCGATAACCCCACCATAATCCATCCGCAAGTACACCGTAGCTGAAAGGCATGGCCGAAGTCTGAGCAAAATCGCTCTACTGTCAGTGCATGACCTTAGACTAGCTTGGAACCCCCATCGGCGTTCAGCGTGCGATGCGCCGGGACTTCGGATTCAAGATGAATGTGTACGGGGACTCGATGGAACAAAGCGCTCAGAGACGCGAGCTCGAAATTTGCGGAGCGGGCTATCAGTCAGTCACTGACCGAAGGTGGGAGTTGAGTTTCTTTGGATGCTGGGGTGGGAGATGGGAATTGAACCCACAACCGTCGGAGCCACAGTCCGATGCTCTACCAAATTGAGCTACTCCCACCGCAGATGATGATTATAGCAATTGCGGCGGGAGTTCGGCGCTGGCTGGCTTGAACCTGCCTCCGGTTGCGTGTTCCCTACGGCCGGCCCACGCCGAGGTATTGGAACCCCATGGCGCGCAGACGCGAGGAGTCGAGCAGATTCTTGGTGTCGATGATGATCGGCCGTTTTACCAGGTGGCGGATTCTCGCGAAATCGAGGGTGCGGAATTCGGGCCAGCCGGTGGCGACGATCAGGGCGTCGACGCCTTCGGCGACCCCGTAAGCCGATTCGCAATACTTCACCATGCCATTGAGTTGCAGCCGGGCATCGGGAATCGCGACCGGATCGTAAGCCCGCACGCGGGCTCCGCCGGCCAGCAGGTTCTGCGCCAGTTGAAGGGAAGCCGATCCCGCGACCGAGTTGGTGTTGGGCTTGAAAGCCAAGCCCAGAATGCCTACGTCTTTGTTCTGCACGGTATCGATGGCCGCGGAAACTTTCTGCATGAGCCGGTTCGCCAGGTCCAGATTCACCTCGCGAGCGGCATTCAGCACTTTCAGGTCGACGCGGTTCTCGCGCGCGAGGCCGGTGATCGACTCCATGTCACTCTCGGCGAAAATTCCACCCATGCCGGCGCCCGGCTGCAGGCAGCGCGGCGCGATCTTCTTGTCGAGGCCGAGGGCGAGTGAGAGGCTGACGGCATCGGCGTTGACGTGTTCGCAGAGGCTCGCAATCTCGTTGATGAACGAAATCTTGGTGGCGACAAATGCGGTGGTCGCCTCGCGCGCCAGTTCCGCCGTTTCGTAATTCGTGACCAGTACGGGGACCCCGCGCATCACCAGGGGATGAAAAATTTGTTTCAGGGAAGAGACGGCTTCACTCGAAGGTGTGCCGAGAATAATTCGATCGGGCCAGTTGAAGTCTTCGACCGCGCATCCGTTGGTGAAGAACATCGGCTGGCAGACCAGCAGGCTCTTCAGCCCTTTCTCCCGCAGCGTCTTTTCGATCTTTGTGGTCGAACCCACCCGGCCCGGCGTGACGATCGAGAGCACCTGGAAGCGGCCTGCCGCGGTGGCCAGACGGATTACGATTTCTTCCAGTCCTTGCGGGGAGTCTTCGGCGAGAAAAATCACTTGCGCCTTGCGCGCCAATTCTGCGGGGTCCGACGAATAGGCCAGGCGTCCCGAACGCACGTTGCGCCGGATGACTTCCTGAAGATTCTTTTCGAAAAAAGATATGTTGCCCTTGGCAGCGTCGATGATGCGCGAGCCGTCGGAATGACAGCAGCAAACCGGCGTGCCGAAGTCGGCGAGACAGGCGGAGATGACAGTGGCGAGGTAGCCGGATCCGTAAACCCCAATTTGCATATGCTCTCTTCCGATCAAACCCGCAGCCTGGGATCCGGCGCTTTGGTCTGCAGCCCGTTGAATCTATGGTAATCCGTGCGCTGGACTTGGCAACGGGCAGAAAGTACATGTCCCTCCGAGCCGCGAAACGGGGCGGCGGTTGCGGGTTTTCAGGGGGATTGCGGAGTTTGTTGCGGCGTTGTTGCGGGTCCTGTCCCGGAGTTTGTTCTAGACTATGACTTTGAGGACAATGGAGCGCGTCCGAGCGGCAGGGACGACACATCCTGCCAGGAAGCGCCATTCTCGCGGACGAAAATCAACTCTGCCACGGGGACCTGGCGTTTGCCCGGAAACTGCGCCCAGCGCTCCCTCGCCAACCCGCACGCCGCGCGCGCTTGCTCATCCGTTTCTGTTTTCAAAATCGTGAGATGCGGGATGTAGGGCCAATTCTCTTCGCAGTTCAGGCCGTTCCTGCAAAGTTGGTCGTGCAGCTCAAGCATCCGTTGAGCCGCCTGCCTCACCTCGATGAACACGGTCGGAGTCGTCGGCAGAAAGGTTTCCACGTCTCCCAGCTCGACGTTGAAGGGGAGGATGCGGGCACAAGCCTCTTCCAGGAATTCGAGCGCGGCGGTTTCGGTTCCGGTCAGTTCCCGCGGGGGAAGGATCGTGAGATGGGCAGGCAGGTGAGGCAAAGTCGGGTGAAGCTCGCGGCGCAGTTGTTCCACGAACTCGCCCACCGGATTGCGGACGTACGTCACCAACGCGTAGCGTGAACTCGGAATGAACACTAAGGCAAAATTATAGCCTGAGCGCGGCCTGCTCGGGCAATCGGGGTTTGGGAGAGGGCGGCGGCGCAGCGGGATCTAGTGGCACGGCTGAAGAGGCTGCGGAAAAAGTCGATATCAGGCGCCCAGCCCCTAAAGGGGCGTCGGATTTCGAAGGAGTTACGGTATCGCTGAAGCGATACCCTGATACGAAACCGGAGTTTTTCCGCGGGCTGTGAAGGCGCGCTACCCAAAGCTATCCAAGGACGGAGTTAATCAGAGGTTCCTTAGAATGTGATGCGCACTCCAAACTCCAATTGCCGCGGAGCGCCGTTGGCATATGTGCCTGAACCGGCCAGAACCCGGTCCAGCCGCTGCGTACAAAAACTGGTGGAGATGCCGCAGAATCCGCCCGAACTCGCGTTATTCAGCGAACTGCCAGGAGCGCCGTTCAGCACGCCGCTTAACTGGTTCCCCGGGCCTCCGAAGTTGGCCCAGTTAAAAACATTGAACAGGGATACGTTCGGCTCCAGCCGGACGCGCTCCCCGACCTGGAACGGCCGGCTCAAGCGCAAATCCATGGTCTTCAGCCAGGTCTCCTGCGCCGCATGTCCCGGCAGAGGTTGAACCAGAGGACCATAAGCGCCCAGCGCCACCAGTTGCTGCCCGCTGAACAGGCCGCTATTCGCCAGATCCTGACCGGCGGGCGTCAATTTTCCGGCAAAGTTGCTGTCGTAAAACGCGATGGCCTTGGTCAAATTGCCATTCGAATATTTTCCCGTGCTGCCAATAATCGTTGCCGGCAAAAGATCGCCCACCGTGCCGTCGCCGGTGACGTCGCTGCGGAAGATTTCGCCGGCCACTCCGCCCCCGTCTTGCTGCGGGATATAGGCGCTCAGCGGAAGAGGTGACGCGACCTGCGCGATCATCGTAAGGTGTAGCCCGTGCGCCAAGTCCGCCGTCGGAATGAACGTGAACTGGTGCGTGCGGTCCAGCCCCGAGTCGCCCCAATGTCCCAAATGCGGCCGGTTGTAATCTTCCGCCACATTCATCAGCGAATAATCTCCGCCACTGCCGTTCGGCTCGGCGATGTTGCTGCGATACCTGGAGAGCGTGTATGAAACCGCCAGCTCCAGCCGACGCACGTTCCGCGTTGGGCTCTCTCCGATGCGGCCTCGATACGCCAGATGCACCCCTGAGTATCGCGACTGCCCGCTCGGAAAATACATGATGTTCGATCCCACCGCCGGATTGATGCCGCCGAATGCCGCCTGCGTCTGACGCAACGGGTTGTTCGTTTGCAGCACCGAGCACGGAAACGGTCCGCAGTACGAATTCGACGAATCCAGCCCATTGCGGGCAAAATCCGTGATGCTCGCGGTTGGTACGGCCGCCAGATAGCAGCTCACGGCCGCCTGCGAACTGCTGCCCGCGAACGTCGCCTGCGGGCATCCTGCGCTCACCGCAGCCGGGCTGGCTGCCAGCGTCGCATTGATCGCCGAGAGCTCCGCGGCGTAGGTGTTGAGCAATCGGTTTGGATTGTCGCCGTCCGTCATGTAGCCCGCGTCTCCGACGTGATTGGTATCAATCCCCAGCGGAAACTGCGTGCCAATCTCGCGCACGTAGTCGACGGAGAACATGCCGTGCGCCCCGAGTTGATGCTGCAATCCGGCGCTGAGGTGGAGAACCCGGGGCGTCCGGAAACCGGGCGCCAGCAGGCCGCCAAAGTTCGCCGCGCTGTTGGCCAGCGAGTACACATTCGGACCGCCCGTCACGGTCGACTGCGCCGCCAGGAACTGCGACTGCAGATCGCTAATTGCCGTCGCAACGTTTCCGATTGGCTGCCCGCAAATCTGGGTTGCGATATCCAGGTTATCCACCGAACTCCGCACCGATCCGTCCGGAAACAGCACCGATCCCGTCGGACACAGGGTCAGGCTGCGATTGTATTGTCCGTTCGACAAACGGTTAATGCGATCCTGATAGACGTTCTGCAGCAGGAAATTGTCGTAGAACAACCCGCCGCTTGCGCGCACCAGCGTCCGCCCGTTGTGCCCCGGATCCCACGCGAGACCGGCCTGCGGAGCAAAATTAAAGTCGGGTTGGCTTACTTTCTGGCCGAGCAACTGATGAGTTGGGCCATTCGTGACCGGGTTCGGAATCAGGCCGAATTGATCGAGGATGAAACCGCTCGGGCATGGTGGAGTGTTCGCGATCTTGGAGTTGTTCAACGCCGAACACGGCACCGGCGCCAAGTCGCTGTCGGTGCGTCCGCTGTCGCGAACATAATTCACGCCAATGCTCAGGTTCAAATTCGGAATCACGTTGAAGGTCTCGCCCAGGTAGCCCTCGATGCGGGTGTCGAAGTGTCCGCCGCCGGAGCGGTTGAAGGCCGAGTTCTCGCTGAAATTTCCGAGGCCGTTGAAAATCGTGACCGTACCGACGGGATAGTTCAGCGGATTGTCCGCCGCTCCGCGCGGATCGCCGGGGATAAGCGGCAAGAGGAGGGGATTGCCGTTGATGGCATCGATCACGTCCATGCCGTTCGAACTGGTCACCGACGGCCCGTCATTTCCCGGCGTATAAAAATCGCCCTGCGCGATGCGATGAATCGCTCCGCCGAAGCGGATGGTGTGATACACGTGATAGATCGTGCTGCTGTCGTAGCGTCCGAAGAGATCGCGCTGAATCGTCTGCCGCGGACCCGCCACGCTCGGCCCCAGGGCGTAGGATCCAATCTGCATATGGAACGGCGCCGCCGCGGAATCGTTTAGCGCCGGATTGACCGCGTCGACCATCTTCTGATAGCCGAAGCGGGCGCTGTTCACAAACTGTCCCCGGTTCCAATCCAAGCCGGCAACCGCGGCCGGAACATTCAGTTGATTGCGGAAATTCGACTGGCTATCGGACGGCCCGATCTGGTTCGCGTTGTCGTAGCTGAGGCGCGCGAACCACTTCATGTTGTCGTTGAGGTTATAATCCAGCCGCGCCGTCAGCAGGTTCTCGCGAAAAAAAGCGCTCTGCAGGCTGGTCTGGCTGGCAGCACTGGTGCCGCACAAGCCGGCAACGTACGCACCGGAACACGGGAATCCGAGCTGGATTGGAAAAACCCCATCCTGCTTGGTGCGTTCGCCGCCGACAAATAGGAACGCCTTGTCTTTAATCACTGCGCCGCCGGCGCCAAATCCATACTGCTGCCGGCTATAATCCGAGTTCCCTCCCGGAAACCCTGCGAGGCCAACAACCTGGTCCTGCAGATTGCCAAACAGATTGCCGTGCCATTCATCTCCACCCGAGCGGGTTGCAACCCGCACCGCGCCGGCTGCGTTCAGAGACTGGAACAATTCTGGCGTAACCCGCGAGACGATCACTTCGCGCACGGCCTCCGCCGGCAGGTTCAGCGTGGACGCGCCCTTGGTTTCATCCATCACCTCGACTTCGTCCATGTCGAAGTGCGTGGTTCGTCCCCACAGGCTGTTGATGGAGAGCGATTGGGTCCCACTCTTACCCGGATCAAAAATCCTTCCATCCACCGCCTGCACACCCAGCTCAAGCTGTCCCGCACGCAGATAGTTGCGTCCGTCAATCGGGAGACGGTCGCTGATCTCGCCATCGAACTTGCTCTCGAGCCGAACCGGCCCCGGATTGATCCATTCCGTCTTGAAATCGGCTGTGACCGCTGCCCCCAGCACAACGGTCACGGTGCTCTCGACCGGCAGCATGTCGCGGCCTTCCGCCCTGACCACATACACGCCCGGCGGCAGCGGTTCGGAAACGTAGGTGCCGTCCTTGCCGGTGCGCGTCAGGCCCCTGGCGTCAGTGGCCTGCGAACTGTAGAAGACCCGCGCGCCTGCCACGACCGTGCCGTCCACATCCCGCACCGTACCTTGAATGGTGCCGGTGGTCGGATTTTCGGTCTCCTCCTGCGCCCACAGCGAAACCGTGAGTGTGGCTGTGAACGGAACGACGAATAATAGGCCAATAAGCAGAGAACGACGAACCTGAAAGCCAGACCAATCGAACAAAGTGCCACTCTCCTGGGGGCAGAACCTCAAGTAGAACCTGGAAGCGATTCCGCGTCTAAGGATCTAGTTTCGACTGCAAATGGAATAGAACAGTTTACTAGATGCACGCTCTTCCGCGGCGCGATGTATGGGTTTTGGTTGTGAGCCATTGCCGCGCCGCTGAGCTACGAGCTTCGAGCTACGCACAACGAGCAAACCGGGTGCTCTCAGTTCGTTGCTCATAGCCTGGCTCAGAACGTTCCCTTCCGCGTGTAGTAGCCGGCGCGATAGTGCGACTGATAAGGGCCTCCTGCGGGCGCGTTTGCCAGGTCCACCCGCAGTTGGCGGAATTCCGAACTCGAATAGCGCTCGGACGGATAATACGCCAGCAGATACTGGGTCCGCAGTTCGTCGCTGATCTTGCGGAACGCGTCGTCCAGTTGCGTTAGCGACGTGGCGTAGTAGTACTTGCCGCCGGTATCCGATGAAATCTGCACCAGCGCGTGCTCGCCGCCCGTGTCTCGTCCCGCGTCCGCTTCGATGGGCACGATGATGATGCTGTAAATGATCGCTTCCGCCTCCTGAGCCGCGCGCAGAGCTTCTTTGTAGTTCACCTGGCTCATGGTATCGCCGCCGTCGGTGATCACCACCATCACTTTTCTTCCCTGCCGGCGGCTAAGCGCATTCGATCCCAGAAAAATCGCGTCGTAAAGCGCCGTCGCCGCGCCATTGCGGACGCGGTCGATGCCGGCGTCGATCTTTTTCAAGTCGGAGGTGAAGGGCACCATCTGGCTCACTTCCTCGCTGAACTTGTACAAGGCCAGTCCGTCCTGCGGGCGCACAATCGCGTGGGCAAACTTACGAGCAGAGATCAGTTCGAGGGGCAGGTCTTTTCTGGTGCTGAGGCTCGTATCCACGGCCAGCACAATCGAGAGCGGGAGCGCCGACTCCCGGCTGAAGATCGCGATCTTTTGCTCTTTGCCGTCTTCCTTCAACAGAAAGTTTTCTTTCTGCAGGTTCGCCACCGGAGCGCCGCGCCCATCGGTCACGGTCACGAACACATTGACCAGCTTTACGTCGACCTTGATTGTGGTTTCCGGTTCCTCCGCCATCAAGGCGGCGATAGTACATAAGGCAAAGGCGCAAGCGATCAGGCAGGCCACGCGCCGCGGGCTGCGAGCTTCGAGCCATGCGCGCGCCTTGATCCGGCTCGCCCGCGGCTCGCAGCTCGCAGCCCGCAGCACCCTTGGAATTCGCTTCATCTGAGAGTCAATCATTTGGATGCAGGCTGATCCCCCGCTGTGCCCGTCGGCGATCGAATTTCTTCGGGAAACGGCTCCCCGTCCGCCCATACCGCTCCATCCTCGAAGTACTCTTTCTTCCAGATCGGCACCGTTTTCTTGAGCGTGTCGATGATCCAGCGGCAGGCCTCAAAGGCCGCGCCTCGGTGCGCCGCAGCCACCACGATCAGCACGCTTGTCTCTCCAATTTCAAGCCGCCCGAGCCGGTGGACAATCGTCGCTCCCCGCACTCCAAAACGTGTTCGCGCGTCGGCCGCCAGCGATTCCATCTGCTTCAGCGCCATTTCTTCATAGGCTTCATAGTCGAGATAGAGCGTGCGCCGGCCGCGCGTGTTGTCCCGCACCACTCCGTCGAAAATCACGGCCGCGCCATCCGCCGGCTGCTTCAACCGCTGGACTTCGGCCTCGATGTTAATCGGCTCCCGAACGATCCGGACCTCGCCCGGAACTTCGCCCCGGACCTTGCCCCGAGTTTCATTCTGGACTTCGCCGCCGGCTTCCGCCCACCCGCCGCTCACCGGTGGCAACAGCCCGACTTCATCGCCCTCGCGCAGCACGCGGTCCGCTGCCGAATATTCCCGATTCACCGAAATCGCCAGCGACGGCGCCATCGCTTCAAATCGCGGAGCCTCGCGCGCATAATGGAGAAGAACGTCCCGCACCTGCGCGCCTTCCGGCAGATCGAGCGTCTCGCGCGACCGTCCGAGCAGATCCTGCAAGACTCCAAAAAAAAGCACGCCGATCTTCATCGGAAGTTTCCTGTAGAGACGCGGCTTGCCGCGTCTCCCGCGCCACCAGTACCCTGACCGCGTGATTTGTACGTTTCATCGCTGAGAGTAGCGCTGCCGTCCTGGCGCCTGTTGCGCCGAAGGCGAGACGCCTTCGGTACAGCCGGCAAGATGCCGGTGCTACCCGTTTTCAGCCGCGTAATCATCATGCACTCGCGCCACCAGTGTAGCGCGTCGCCGAAAGGACCTGCCCCTCCGTGCGGTCGTCCGCACCCGAGCCTACGGCTCAATTACCTCCGTAATCGTGCATTAGGTCACTTTCCCGCTTAGTCTTATTGGCAACGCTCCAGTACTGAGAGGAGGCCGCTATCGCTAACGCCGTCCAAGCCGACGCCAACCGCAGCGCTTCCGCTCGATCTTTTCTGCACAGCCTGAATATCCTGATCAAGTACACCCGGCTGTACGGAGTGAACCATAAGCGCACGGAGGGCCAGTTTGAGATCGCCTGGAACGAACTCCAGCAGGCGCTGCCCAAAGGCGGCGACACTGGTTTTCTGCTCGGCGTCTCCGACAACAAACTGCTGCTCGACGGCATCCCGCTCGAAGCCGGACAGGCGGAGCGCAGCTTCGCGCAGTTGCTGACCGCTGCCGGGCTCTCCAGCATCCTGTTTTCAAACCAGGTTACGATCGACGACTTTACCAGCCTGGTGCGCGCCTTTGCCATGGGCGGCTCGAAGGCGCAGGACTTCGCCAAGCAGCTTAAGGAGACCCTCGGCGATAACAAGGACTCCTCCATTCGCATTAATGAAGTAAAGTTCGTCGCCGCAGATCCCGCGACCGGCGAGTATTCCATCGCCGCCCAACTCGCGGCGCAGGCCCTCGGCCCGGAGTTTAAAGACTGGCTCAACGACCCTCAGAAACTTCTGCAGTTGATCGCGGCCGCCCAGGGAGCGAGTAACAGCGGTTCGGGCACGCCCGGCGGCGCACCCCTCGGCAGCGTTCCCACCGTCCCGATTCCCGGCGGCATCGCCTCGGGCTCGGGCGGAGCAGCGGGCGGGACGTCCGGCGGAACATCGGGCGGCGGAACTTGGAGCGGCGGGGTCGTTCCCTTGCAGGAAGAGGAGGTCATCCAGACCATTCGCCTGCTCACCCATTTTGGCCAGGCGATGCAGGATCCCAACGCTTCGCCAGAGAATCTTAAGGTCGAACTGGGCAAGGCTCCGGAAGGCGCGAAGGTCAATCTCGCGCAGTTGCTCGAAAGTCTGGCCAAGCAGGCTTCGCAGAACAGCACCAGCGACGGCAATGACACCCCGTTGCTGATGAAGGCCGCCGAGAGCATGGCCATCAAATTCGCCCTCGACCGCTATTCGCGCGGCGAAGTCAAGGTCAACGCCGTGCACGACATGATGGAGCACATGAGCCGGCAGATGGACACGCTGCGCCAGATCCTGCGGGTCCAGGAAGACAAAATGTCGAAGGCGGGCATCCTGGTTGAGTCCCACGCCGACATTCTCGACCGCATGTTCTGGGCTGAGATTCCCGAAGCGGGCAAGAAAAGCGTGCTGCTCTCGGGCGAAGCCGCCTGCGTGCCGCCGCGCAATATCCGGCAGTTCGTCGAACTGCTTCTGGAACGCGACGACAATGACATCGCCGCTAAGATTCTGTGTAACTACTGCAGTGGCCTGGACGCCAAGGATCCGGAACCCCGCCGCAAGACGGCTACCGGGCTGGCTCAACTCGCCGACCTGTATGCCTCCGCGCCCGATGAAGTGATGCCCAACGCTCTCTTCATGATCGGCGAGCAACTGAGGATGGACGGCGATAGCGAGATGCAGAGCCTGCTGTCCGCCGCCTTCGCGCGCTTCGGGCAGGAAGCTTGCAGCCGCAGAAAGTACAAAGCGGTCGCCGAACTCTGCGACTCGCTCGAAAAAATCGCCCAGCAGCGGCCGGCGCTGGTGCAAGATCTCCGCTCACGCGTGGGCATCGAAAATCGCCTGCCCGAGATGATCGAAGAAGCCATCAACGCCGATCGGGTGGCCGAGGATTTAATCAACGTCCTGCAACAGCTTCCGCGAAATTCCGTCGAACACCTCGCCGACCGATTCTTCCGCGCGCAGAAACGCGTGGAATGCGACCGCATTGTCGAACTGGTCGGCGAACTCGGACAACCCGCGATCAACGACCTGTGCGACATGCTGCACGGTGGCCAGTCGCGCCAGGCTGCCTCCACTGTCGGCCTGCTGAGCCGCCTCGCCGTGACTTCGCTGCTGGAGTTGTTGCCCCCACGCATGGGCGAGTTCAACCGCTTCTATCAGGACGTCATCGTCCGACAGATAGCCTACGGGGCCGCGCCCGACCGCGGACGCACCTTGCTCGAACTGCTCGAACTGCTCGACTCCCTCATCCTGCCCGAGGCCATCGACGAGATCGGCATGAGCCAGGACCGCAGCGCCAGCGCCAGCCTGATTGCGCTCGCCACCGCCGGCGTAGCGCACAACCGTCCGCCTTTCGTGCAACTGAAAGCCATCGAGTCGCTGGGCCGCTTGCGCGAAGTCGAGGCCGTTTCGGTTCTGCGTACCATCGTCGAAGACAAGAAATTTTTTGGCTACAGCCAGCACCGCGAATTGAGAATCGCAGCCATTCAGGCGCTCTCCAAGATCGATCCGCGCTACGGCACCCAGGCCCTGGCCGACAGCGGCCTCGAGGCCGGCGAACTTGCCATCGCACCGCTCGATTCCGGGCCCGGATGTCCCTACGTTCGCCAGCGCCGCTACGAACGCATCATCCTGCCGCGCACGCTCTCCGCCGTTCTGTCCAGTTCCTGGGGAAAGTCGAACATCATCATGCGGGAGATGAGTTTGGGCGGCGGCATGGGCACGCGCAGCGACAATCTCCGCGTCGGCTCGGAAGCCCACGTCGAAATCTCTCTGGGCGTGAAAAAAATCCGCGGCGAGGTGCTGCTGCGCCGCGCGCGCGTCAATGAAATCGGCTTCGAGTTCGTCAGCATGGATCTCGACAGCCGTTACCGCCTGCGCCGCATCCTGGTCGAAGCCCTGCAAAAAGTCCCTGACAATCGCGGCGCCAACTGGGACGGCGAACGCAAAGTCTAGCAGGCTGCGGAAAAGTACTTTCCACGTTGCAGTCTGACCTCAGCGGCTTTGCAAACAGGCCACTTATCGCAGCGGTGAACCGCTGCGCCACCCAAAAACCAAATACCGAATCGAGTTTTTCCGCAGCCTGCTAGAGCACGATCTCCGCTCTCAGCCATCGCGCGCTTACGGCATAGAAAGAAAAAGCCCCTGCGCACAGGGGCTTCTCCCACATCAACAAATCACAAACTCGCTTATACCACTTTCACGAAAATAATTACCAGCGCGAACAGCACCAGGGACTCGATGAACGCGAGGCCGAGAATCAGCGCCACCTGAATGCCCGCGCGGGCGGCCGGATTACGTCCGAGCGCCTCGCACGCCGCCGACGCGGCTTTGCCCTGGCCCTGGGCCGCCAGCCCGGAGGCGATGGCGATCGCGAAACCGGAAGTGATTGCCACCCAGTTGGTGGAAGCTGCTGCGCCTGCGCCCGTCTGCGCGAAGGCCGGGACAGCCAGAACCGAGAACATCATCATCACGAACAACAACATCACGATTTTCCGCATTTGTTTCTCCTTGTATGAATTGCCCCCAGTGGGTGGTTGACGCTGTGCAAGTAAGCCAGCGCCCTCACGCTGCGAGGCGAGGTGTCAGTTGCCAGGTCTCAGGTCTCAGGTCTCAGGAAAACCGTGCCGTTGAATTTCCTGAGACCTGACACCTAAGACCTGAGACCTTCTCTAGTGCTCGTGCGCCGTCGCCTCGCCCAGATACACGCAGGCGAGCAACACAAAAATGTAAGTCTGAATAAACGCCACTCCGACGTGCAGGCCCTCGAATATGATCGGGATGCCCAGCGGTACTAGTGAGAAAAATACCAGGGTCACCATCTCGCCGGCGAACATGTTCGCGAAAAGACGGACGGTCAGCGAAAGGACGCGGGCCGCGTGACTGAACAACTCAATCGGGGGCAGCAGGATCAGCACGATAATGCGCGCCCACCAAGGTATGCCTTCTTGCGGCCCGATGAAATGCTTCAGGTATCCGATCACGCCGTTTTCGCGCAGACCCGCATAGTGGTAATAAAACCAGGTCAGCAGGGCACAACCAAGCGGCACGACCACCACGGCCGTCGGCGATTCCAGTCCCGGTACCAGCCCAAGCAGGTTGCACGTCAAAATAAACATCCCCAGCACGGTCAGATACGGAACAAATCTCTCCGAATGATGGCCGATGATCTCCTGGGCCAGGTTCTCGATGAAACCGCTAATTCCTTCCATGGTCTGCTGCAACCCACCCGGACGCTCCACCGAAAGCCGCATGCGCACGGCAATAAAAAATATCGTCAGCAGGATTACCACCAGCAGTTCCATGGCGAAGCTGTTCGTGATCGGAGTCGCTTCATACTTCGGATGAATGTGCAGCTTCAGCAGCAACGCCAGCACCGGCGGGCCGAACAGACGATTCAGAACTGCGGTAAAAGCTAGTTGTTCCATGCGATTTCAGACTTTGCGATTTTCACATTTCGATTGCCTACTTAGGGTTTGCCGTGCCCAGCAAAGGTCTACCTTGGCCGCCGGAAGGCCGTGTACCCTTCCCACGCCGCCTCGGCCATCAGGGCCGCCACCGGCACACACAAGCCCCACAGAAAGCCTCGAAACGCCAGCGAAGAACTCTTGAATATAGCATAGGCAGCGGCTCCCACCAACCCGTAGCGCACCACAAAGCGGAGGATAATCCGTCCGCCTTTTTCGCGGCTGTTTCGGTTGACGATGCGATCGGCCAGTCCTTCGACGCCGCGCGTGAGCGAACTGAAATTGACGTAGGAAATCGCGGCTCCGAAGGCAAACCCAATCGCTCCAGCCCAGCGGTAAAACCAGAATACCGGCCCCAGCAACAGAACGCTGACGATCAGCATATTGCGCAGCACGCGCGGAATGATGCGCTCATAATTCGAGCGCTCATCGTTCGTGCGCTCCGCGAGCGTCTCCGCCGCCGGAGTTTCCGCCGCCCCGTCGAGCTGCTCACGGTCATGATTTATCATCTTTTTTGAACGCGCCCAGGGCCATGCGGATCATCTGCCAAAATCCCACGACCGCGCCAAACAACAGCCCGGCTAGATAGAGCCACTTAGTATGCAGCCAGTAATCCGCCAGCTTACCCAGGAAGAACCCCAGCAAAATCGCCGCTGGAATAATGAATCCTATCTCGGAATAGCGAGTGAGCGAGACGAGAGGATCTTTTTTGTCTTTGTCCGGGGGATTTGTGCGCTCAGGCATGCGAAGGAATTGTAAATCAGCCGCGAGCTGCGAGCTTCGTGCTACGAGCACCCTGAGCCCCGCCAAGCCGCGAACGACGAACAAAGCCGGAAGAAGGCGAACCTACCGCAAGCGCCTGCTTTGATTGCTCGAGGCTCGTGGCTTTATTTAATCATCGCCGCTACATGCGGCGATTGCACAATGTTTAACGACCAGTTGACGCCGCGAATAAACGGCTCAGGATAAACTCCGATGACGAGCGTCGCCAGCGCGGTCACACCCAGCGCGCAACGCATTCCGAGGCTGACGGGAAGTCGTCCAGTCTCCATCGGAGCGCGCATCAGCATGGCGTTCGCAATCTTCAGGTAGTAATAAAGCCCGAACAGCGAATAGAGCACGCCGAGCGAGGCTAGTCCGTAATGTCCGCTTTCAATCAGGCTCAGGAAGATGTAGTACTTGCCCAGGAATCCGGCGGCGGGCGGAATGCCGGCGAGCGATAGCAGAAACAGCAGCATCAGCGCGGCTTCGACCGGCGCGCGCTGGTAAAGCCCAGCCATATCGTCGAGCTCGTCGCCAATCACGTTGCGCTGCCGCAAAGAAGTGATCACGGCAAACGCTCCCAGATTCATGAACGTGTAGACGAGCAGATAAATCAGGATTCCCTTGAAGCCGTCGTTAAAACCCGGACTGCCGATCTGCGATGTACCCATGGCCACAAACGCCAGCAGCATGTAGCCGACATGCGCAATCGAGGAGTAGGCGAGCAGCCGCTTGGTGTTCGTCTGCGTAAGGGCCGCGAAGTTGGCGCCGGTCATGGTGGCGATGGCGACCACCACAATGACGGGGGTGTAGAGGGCGCGCAGTGGGAACAATCCGAGGACGACCACGCCGCGTGGGAAAATAAAGACGGGGTATCCGAGTATCCGCAGCAGCATCGCCCAGCCCGCCGCTTTCACCGCTACGGACATGAAGCCGGTGATGCTGGTGGGCGCGCCCTCGTACGCGTCTGGCGCCCACTGATGGAATGGAACCGCGGCGACCTTGAACAGCAATCCGACCATGGTCGTAAGTAGCGCGATCACTACTACCGGATTGTGCGGTTCCTTCCTTGAAATCTCCGCGACCGCGCGCGCAATGCCCTGCAAGTTGGTGCTGCCGGAGATTCCGTAGAACAGCGACAGGCCATAGGCAAAAATGCCCGACGAAAATGCCCCGAGGAGCAGATACTTCAAGGCCGCTTCGTTCGAGCGCCGGTCGCGGCGCAAAAAGCCAACCAGCACGTAAGTGGAAATCGCCATCAGTTCGAGCCCAATGAAGAGCAGCACAATGTCGATTCCCGCCGCCATGCACATCATGCCGACCACGGAAAGCAGCAGCAGAGCGTAATATTCACCGTGGTGTTCATCTTCCGTGTCGAGGTAATGCACCGAGGCCACGATGGCAATTGCCGCTCCCGCGAGAAACAGATACCAGAAATAGATGGCGTAGCGGTCGACTAACAACGAGTTATAAAACCCGATGAAGAAAGGCGCCGGACCCAGCGCCGACTGAATCTGCCAGACGCACAAAGCCGCAAACGCCACGCCGACGAAGGCGCCCGCGGCGTTGATCCATTTCCATCCCCGCGGAATCATCAGGTCGATCAACAGAATGCCGAGCGCAAAAATGGTAAGTTCCACCATCGGCAACATCAGCCGGTAATCGATTGGTGAGAGGCTTCGCACTCAGTTGCTCGCTTTCGGTTTGACGACATTAGGCGCGACGACTTCAGGTTTGACGGGTTCAGATCTAACAGATTCAGGTTTGACAACTTTCGGCTTGATGACTTTCGGCTTGATCGCGGCGGCTGGCGCCTGCGGAACTGGCGCGGGAGCAACCGGCGCAGACACCGGCACATTCGCATTGGCCTTATCGTGAATCGTCTGCACAATCTGGTTGACCGGCTGTTCGAGAATCTGGAAAAACGGCTTCGGATAAAGCCCGATCCAGAACGCCATGATGATCAGTGGCACAAACGTAAGGATTTCGCGCGGCGTCAGATCGTGCAGCTTCTCGTTCTTCGGATTCGTCACCGTGCCGAAGAAGACGCGCTGATAGAGCCAGAGCAGATACGCAGCCGCAAGAACCATGCCCGGCACCGCCCACGCCGCCCACTTCCAGTTCGCGGTGAATGCTCCCATCAGGATGGTGGACTCACCGATCCATCCATTCAACAGCGGCAATCCCATCGACGAGAGGAACATGATCATGGTGATCGTCGCGTAGATGGGCATTACGTTCGAGATGCCGCCATATTCGGCGATCTCGCGCGTGTGCCGCCGTTCATACAAAATACCGACGATCAAGAAGAGCGCGCCGGTCGATATGCCGTGATTGACCTGCTGCAACACCGAGCCGGCCAATCCTAACGGAACCAGCACAAAGATTCCCAGTGTGCAGAAGCCCAGATGGCTGACGGACGAGTACGCCACTAGCTTCTTCATGTCCTTCTGCATGAGCGAAACCAGCGCGCCATAGATGATGCCTACGAGCGACAACCCGATCACCCAGCTTTGCACACGCGGGTGCGATACGACCGAGGGAAAGAAGGGCAGCGAGAAGCGCACGAATCCGTAAGTTCCCATCTTCAGCAAAACGCCCGCCAGAATGACGGAACCGGCCGTCGGCGCTTCCACGTGCGCATCCGGCAGCCAGGTGTGGAACGGAAACATCGGAACCTTGATGGCGAATCCGATAAAAAAAGCGACAAACAGCCAGATGGCTATATGGAACGGAATCAGCGGCGCCGTCTTATAGAGCTCGGGAATGCTGAACGTGAATACCTGCGGGTTACTAACTGCATGGTGGTGGAAGTAAAGGAACAGAATGCCGAGCAGCATCAGCACGGAGCCCAGCAGCGTATATAGAAAGAACTTGATCGCGGCATAAAGTTTGCGCGGGCCGCCCCAGATGCCGATCAGCAGATACATCGGCACCAGCATCGCTTCCCAGAAAACGAAAAAAAGGAAGAAATCGAGCGCCATGAAGACGCCGAGCATGCCCGTCTGCAACACCAGAAACCAA